>OHUB01000848.1_pt1 | contig 14168 bp, 8 predicted proteins | sample 1579091 | NCBI WGS metagenome assembly OHUB01 (sample SAMEA3879566, study PRJEB24766) | human gut metagenome | biome: human-associated habitat; feature: feces | place: USA | collected 1985/1987
TATGGCTCGGGAGCGTATAAGCCAACTGGATATACTTCAGACGCAGGAACGAAGCCTTCTCAAGCATACGGCTGTCAAAATTGATCGCCTGGTCCAGACGGGGATATCTCGCCTGGTCGCCTTCCTGCTGCCAATAGTCCCATGCCAGGTCGCACTGGTTGAACTGGGAAGAGAGTCCCATATCGGCATTAGCAACGAAATACATCGTATTGTTGAGCGCGTAGTTGCCGTGAACCCAAGAGAAGTCTGCCGTCAGGCTGAGTCCCTTCCATGCGGCTGTCACACCGAAACCGCCGGTATAAGGCGCATAAAGCGAAGTACCCAGATTCACCAAAGCAGCCTGGTTGAAATTGGAAGTAATGCCGCCGTCTGCCGTAGTCCAGGTATCCAGACCGGTTTCAGGATCGACACCGCGCCACTCCTGCATTGTCCAAGTCGGGAACGGATCACCTACGCTGTAAGCCTGCAGACCGTTGCCCATATAAGCGAATTCAAGACCCGGTTCCCAAAGATCGGTCAGCTGGTTCTTGTTGTAGTTGAAAGTCGCGTGGAAATTCACGAACCAGTCTTTCGAAGCGTAAATATCGTAGTTCAACGAAAGGTCGATACCGGAGTTGCGCATACCGCCGACGTTACCGGCACGACCGCTGTAACCACCTGACGGAGCCAACGGAATGGACATCAGCATATCGTTGGTTTGACGGCGATAGTATTCAATCGAGAGAGAGAGTTTTCTCCACAACTCAATATTGGCACCCACGGTCAATGTATTCTGGCTCTCCCACATCAGATCAGGGTTACCGATACCGGATACCATCCAAGTCGTGTAACCGCCGTAAGCCGAACCCGCAGCCATATATTGACGGTGGTTGTAGTCACCGATACCGGAGTTACCCTGTGTACCGTAAGACACTTTCAGACTCAAATCACTGATAGTCTGATTGTCGCGCAGGAACGTCTCATTCTTGATATTCCACATACCGCCGACAGCCCAGAAAAGCGCATTGCGGTTGTTCTCACCGAAACGCGAGCTTGCGTCGTTACGCAACAAACCGCTGATGAAATAACGCTCTGCGAAGTTATATTCAAGACGGCCAAATACAGAATTCGAAGCTGACTGTGCGATGCTGTAGGTCGGCAGACCGCCGGAAACTTCCGTACCCATCGCGATATTCAGGAAGCGCGAAGAGGTGATACCGATCGAAGCTACAGAGAAGCTGTTGTTATTCCGATAGAGGGTTTCCTCACCGAGCAGCGCCGTAAAGTTATGAACCTCATTCCAAGTATGCTTGTACTCGGCGGTATTGGTCCAAGTCCATTCATAGAAACGCTGGAACAGTTCACTGGCACTACCAGTACCGAACTTACCCGAAGGAGTAGGAGTTTCAGGGCTGGAAGCACCGTGTGAACGCCAGTCAAAAGCATCCACAGCAAGAGAGGAGCGGATCGTCAGCCCCTTCACCGGAGTCAGTTCAATGAAAGCCATACCATTCATCGTAATACGATTCTGCCAGCGAGGCATATAGTCTGCAGTCATCAACGGGTTGATGGCTTGGGTAGCATCAAAGAAATTGAGCATCTGACCGTTATCGTCATAGAGAGGCTGGTAAGGAGGCGTAATCAACGATGCCATCACCGGGTTCGATACATACAGACCGCCCATCGATTCATCCGTATCAGCAACCGAACTGTGCTGATAACCCAAACCGAGGTTCAAGCCCAAACGCAGCCAGTTGTTAGCCCTGGTATCGATATTCGTACGGAAGTTGTAACGATCCAACTCCGAACCGGGCAGAATACCGGTCTTATTGGCATAGTTACCCGAGAAATAGTAAGAGGTCTTCGCCGAGCCGCCCGAAACCGACAGATCGACCTGATACATCGGCGCATTTCTCTCAAGAATCTCGTTCCACCACTTGTAGTCATTCATAGGATTATAGTTCTCATCCATGAACTTAGCCAGACCGAAATTACGGATAAAATATTGACGGCCGGACGCAATCTTATCAGGAGTCGTCAAGGCATCGCCCGACAAACGAACGGCAACAGCCGCACCGATATAATCCAACATCTCGTTCGCACTCATCATATTCAATTCAGGCGCTACGGCACTCGACATGGAGTATTGTCCCGTAAGCGTCACATCGACACTCTCCTGGTTGCGACGACCGGTTTTGGTCTGCACATAGATAACACCGTTGGCAGCACGCGAACCGTAGATCGAAGTCGCCGAAGCGTCCTTGAGGACGTTCACCGAAGCGATATCATTCTGGTTGATCGTCTGCAGCGTCGAAGCCTGAATCGGCGCACCGTCCAACAGAATCAGCGGCGACGTATCGGCACCCATAGAACCCAGACCATGAATACGGATCGAAGAAGTCGAAGTCAACTCACCGTTACCGGTCATAATCTGAAGACCGGCTACCTGACCCTGCAAAGCGTCCACGACGTTGGTGCTGGGACGGTTTTCGATCTTCTCAGACTTCACCTGGTCTACAGAACCAATCACCGAACCGATCTTCTTTCCCGTACCGTAGCCGATCACAACGACATCCTCGATACCCGTAGCCTCTTCCCCGAGAGTCACGTCGATATGCGTCTTACCGGCTACGCTCACCTTCTGGGTTTCGTAACCGATAAAAGAGATCAAGAGCGTCGCATTGGCGGGAACCGTCAATGTAAACTGCCCGTCTCCTCCGGTCGTCGTACCGGCAGACGTACCCTCTGCCACAACCGTAGCACCGATGATAGGTTCTCCCTTCTCATCGGTAACCGTACCCGTCACCTGCTTGTTTTGCGCAAGAGCCAACGAACAGAAACTCAGTACAGTAATTAACGATAGTACAATTTTCTTAATCATAAGCGTTAATTTAAAAATTGAGTTTGAAATAAAAAGTTCCGAGCAAATATAGAAATTAATTGCTTCGTAAGCAAATAACCGTATTCAAAATAATCAAAAAAAGCACGTATATTCGGATTTATCTCCTTTCAAATCCCATATTGACCAATTTAAGATCTGACTTGCGACAAAAACGGCGCGGAAAAGCCATTCGCCCGACAAAGCAGCGGAAAAATACCGGTTTTACACCCCGCTCTTATTCGACACCTTATAATATATAAAATTCGGCAGCAATGGATCGAAACGATTTTTTTCGTATCTTCGCGCCGAATCAAAACCTAAACAATTTATGGCTTTTACAGAAATATTACCCGGAATACACTACGTCGGCGTCAATGACCGCACCACGACCCGTTTCGAATCGCTGTGGTCGCTTCCTTACGGCGTTTCCTACAACTCATACCTGGTCATCGACGAAAAAGTCGCTCTGATCGACACGGTCGAAGTATCGTTCGGCGAACAGTTCATCGACAATATCCGCGCGATCCTGAAAGACCGGCCGATCGATTACCTGGTGGTCGATCACATGGAGCCGGACCACTCCTCTTCGATCAAAACCCTGCGCCTGCTCTACCCCGAGATGCAGATCGTGGGCAATGCCAAAACCCTTCAGATGCTCGACGGATATTACGGCATCCATACCCTCACCCGGGAAGTCAAAGAGGGCGAAAGCATTTCGCTCGGCCAAAAAAACCTCTCGTTCTATATGGCGCCGATGGTTCACTGGCCCGAAGTGATGGTCACTTATTGCCCCGAACACAAGGTACTCTTCTCGGCGGATGCGTTCGGCACGTTCGGTGCCCTGAACGGCGGTATCCTGGACAGCCAGCTTTCGCTGGACCATTTCTGGGACGAGATGCGCCGCTACTACGCCTGCATCGTGGGCAAATACGGCGCCCCCGTACAGAAAGCCCTCCAAAAACTGAGCGGCCTTCCCATCGAAACGATCTGCTCGACGCACGGCCCCGTATGGCAGCAGGAAATCGGGCGCGTAATAGGTATCTACGATCAGTTGAGTCGCTACGAAGGCGAACCGGGTGTGGTGATCGCCTATGGTTCGATGTATGGCAATACGGCCCAGATGGCCGAGAAAATCGCTCGGGAGCTGGCCGTACAGGGTGTAAAAAACATCATCGTTTACAACCTTTCGTATGCCGACATTTCGAATGTCATCCGCGACATTTTCAAATACGACACGCTGATCGTGGGTTCTCCGACCTACAACGGCGAACTCTTCCCCGAAGTCGGGTCCCTGCTGCAAAAAATCAGCGAACGTTGCATTCCCTGCCGGAAATTCGCCTATTTCGGCTCCTATACCTGGGCTGGAGCAGCGGTACGCCTGCTGGGAGAATTCGCCCAGAAAATGAAATGGGAGGCCATCTGCCAGCCGACAGAAATGAAACAGGGATACGACGATCAGGGGGCACAATGCTGCACGGCACTTGCCAAAGCCATTGCCGAAAAAATCCGGTAGAAAATCCCGATTCGTCCGCAATAAACAGGGACGGTGCCGTCATTGGCACCGTCCCTGTTTAGTTTCTATCTCTTTCCGAGTCCTGCGACACGCGGCACAAGCCCCTATTTCATCACCTTTACGACCGCCTTTTTGATCCGTCCCCGACCGATCATCGGAGCATGGGCGTCCTCGGGACCGAAAACGACGAACTGTCCAGGCCTGATCCCGACGAAAAGCTGCGGCCGGTCTGCAAAAAACCGAATGTCTTCTTCCGCATCGAAAGGCCCCCGGGGAACACGGCACTCCCGACGCTCCCGCCAACCCATCGTTTCGACTTCGCCGGCGATCAATACCTGTACGTCGATATATTTATCGTGCACCTCCAGCGAAGCCTCCTCTTCCCGTTTGAGCTCCCCTTCTGTCACTTTCATAAAAATTTCAGCTCCTTCGATCTCGTACCGCCCCGGCTCAAGAGTATTCAAATCGGCCGCTGCGAGGTATTCCAACGCCCGCTTCAACCGGGAATCGGCCCCGCAATAAAAAGCCCAGTTTCTCAATGAATCCAAAATCATAACAACAACTATTTTTTAACCGGCCTCAACCGGACTACGACCGGATAGTGATCCGACAAATCCACATCGTACAAAACCTGGTAATCGAGACACTCCAAATCTTCGGAATAGAGGACGTAATCGATCCGCAAAACATCCATGAATCCGCGAAAAGTATAGGAATACCCCTTACCGCTCGCCCGGAAAGCATCGTCGAGGTCTTGTGCCATCACCCGATAGGCATAGGACATAGGCGTATCGTTAAAGTCACCGCAAACGATCTTACAGCCCGGAGTCGCAGCGATCGCCCGAGCGATCGTGTCCGCCTGTGCCGCCCGCAACATGCTGTTGTCGCGGAACCTGCGGAAGATATTCTTGATTTTCGCTCCGCCAGCGGTATCCGTAAGAAACTGATGCTCCGAAAGATACTTATCGTCATGCACGGTAATTGCGGTCGAATGCAAGTGGTTGTTAAAGATCCGAATCGTATCGTCCCCCACCAGCAGATCCACCCATACCGACTGCCCGTCCTGCTTCATAGGACCCAATATCGAATGAGATTTTCCGAGGATCCGGTATTTGGTATAAAGCGCCAGCGGAAATACAGGATCCCGTCTGTTCCCCTCCATAACCACCGTACGATCGTAATCGGATAACAGCGAATCCAACTCTTCGGCCTTGCTCGAGGTACGGTTGAACTCCTGTAAGCAGACAATATCGGGATTCACACGGCGGATCACCTCCGTCACCCCGTCGAAACTCCACTGTCCCCGGTCGTTATAAAAACTGCGAACATTGAAAGTCAGCAGGGTGATCACCCCCCGGCCGAAGCTCGTCTCTTCGCCGTAATGACGGCGCAACTCCGGCTTCAGGAAGAGCGGCACCTTGAAAAGGCCCGCCAGCAACAGTACGACAAGCGGAAGGGCAATGCGCCACCGCCACCGAATGATCCAGTACAACGTCACCAGCAGGGTGATTACATAAACCGCCGGAGCGACCAACCCCAGCACCGGAAAAATCCAGGTTCGCCCCGGGTGCACGAACGGTGCCAGCAGCGTTACGATCATGGCCGCACCCGTCGCGACCGAAAGGATCAGCATCACCCCGTTGAACACGCTGCCCGGCAAACTTTTCCGACGTTTCCGGGAAGCACCGTGTCTGTAATCGTCGTAATACTCCCTGCTCATCGATCAATAGCGGATCACCCCTTTGTGTTTCCAATAATAGAGCAGCAGGAATCCCCACAACATACCGCCGACATGGGCGAAGTGGGCGACACCGTCCATCCGGCCCGAAATGCCGAAGAAAAGTTCGATCACGCCATACACGACCACGAACCACTTGGCTTTCATCGGAATCGGCGGAATGAGCAGCATGATGACCGCATTGGGGTGCATTACGCCGAAAGCAAGCAGCAGACCGAACACGGCACCCGAAGCTCCGACCGTCGGCACCATCAGGGCCATCATACCGACATTGCCATAGCGGTATTCCAGCCAGCCGACCAACAGTTGCAACACCCCGGCACCGACGCCGCACACCATGTAGTAGGTCAGAAAGCGCTTCGACCCCAACTCGTATTCGAGCGTACGACCGAACATCCACAAGGCGAACATATTGAAAAACAAGTGGGAAAATCCACCGTGCAGAAACATATAAGTCACCAACTGGTAGGAATGGAACAACGGACTCTCGACGTTGAAAAGCGCCAGCGCCCCGACGATTCTGTTCCCGACAGGCAGCAGCTCGGTCGCAAGAAGCATCAACGCATTGATGATAATCAGGTTCAGCACTACGGGAGGCGTCGAAGAAAAATAGCGGCTATTATTCATAGACAAAGTAAGATTTAGATGCAAATGTAACGATTATATCCCTTCCGGCAACCTCTCAACCAAGTTTATTGCGGATTTCTTCCAGTGTGATTTCGGCCATGACCGCCTTGCCCGAAGGCGTGAAGCTGACATTCCCGCCTTCGCAGAGCTGCCCCAGCAGAGATTCGGCCTCCTCCGTCGAAATCGTACGGGACATGCTGCGGGCTCCGCTGCAAGCCATGACAGCGGCGATCTTCTCGCGCCGCAATGCCTGAACGTCCACAGGCACGGCGAACTCCTGCAGCAATTCGTAAATCAACCGGTCGATCGTATCGTGCGGAATGTCGGCCGGAACGCCCTTTACCTCGACGGCTCCGCCGCCGCAAAACTCCAGGTCGAAACCCAACGCCGCGAAATCGACCGCATTCTCCTCGAGCAACGCATATTCGTTTTCCGAAAACGCGAGACGCTCCGGGAAAAGGAGCTGCTGGCTGACCGACGATCCGTTGGTCAGGAGCAGCAGGTAATTGTCGTACAACACCCGTTCCCGCGCCCGGCGCAGGTCCACGACCACCCACTTGCCGCCGTACAGCGCCGAGGCATACCCGTTGCCGAGCACCGTCACACCGCTGAAACAAGCCGCAGGATCGTCCATCAGCCGTTGTTGCACCGGTTCCCCGGCAGAAGGAATGAACTCCATTTCGGTCGGAGCGAACCCGGCAGAAGGGATCATCTCGTCGTATCGATCCTCCGCCCCCACACCCTTTCCGGCAGGCATCTCCCCGTCGTAAGGAGCGTCGAAGCCCGAAAAATCCACGTCGGGCATCCGTTCCGACACATCGGAAGCGTAATCCGCACGAAAAGGGTTGTAACTCTCGTTCGACATCGCCTTGGGTTCACGGTAAACGGCCCCTTTGGTCAGCACCGGAATCTCGACGCTGTCCGTCTGATCGAAATCCATGAGCGGCACCGCTCCCGTCTTGGCGAGAGTTTCCCGCACGGCAGCGTTGATGATCTGCCACACGGCCTCTTCGTCAGCGAACTTGACTTCGGTCTTCTGGGGATGGACATTGACGTCGATCCGCGAAGGGTCGATCGTCAGGTAGAGAAAATAGGAGGGCGAACAGGCATCGGGAATCAGCTTCTCGTAAGCCTTCAGGATCGCCTTGAAAAAATAGGGGGAGCGGAAATAACGCCCGTTCACGAAAAGATACTGTTCCGAACTATTGCTCTTCTTGGCGGCAGCGGGACGGCCCACGAAGCCCGTCACCCGCACGATCGACGTGTCGGCATCGACTTCCAGCAGGTTCTGTTTGATATGACGCCCCACCACATCGACGATCCGCGAAGCCAGCGAAGCAGCGGGCAACCGATAGAGCGGCTGATCGTTCATCAGCAATTCGAACCCCACCTGCGGATTGCAGAGCGCGACCCGCTGAAACTCGGACTTGATCTGCCCCGTGGAAGTCGTACTCTTTTCGAGGAACTTACGGCGGGCAGGCACGTTGTAGAACAGATTGCGCACATAAAACTGCGACCCCACAGGACAAGCCGCGAGGGTCTGCGAAACGAACTCACCGCCATTGACCGTCGTGAGCGTACCCACTTCATCCTCCGCCTGGCGCGTACGCAGCTCCACCTGCGACACGGCGGCGATCGACGCGAGCGCCTCGCCCCGGAAGCCGAACGTCTTGAGCGCATAAATATCGTCCAGCGAAGAGATCTTGCTGGTAGCATGCCGGTCGAAAGCCATGCGGGCGTCGATGGGCGACATGCCGCAACCGTCGTCCACGATCTGAATCAGCTCCTTGCCGCCGTCTCGGAAATTGACCTTCACGCTGCGGGCTCCGGCATCGATCGCGTTCTCCATCATCTCCTTCACCACCGACGACGGACGGTTCACCACCTCACCGGCGGCAATCTGGTTCGCAACGACCTCGGGCAGTAATTTGATACGATCAGCCATTACTCCTCATAATCGTTAGGGACGACCGTAATCGGAGTGTAGGGATTGAACTCCTCGGTCTGCGGGGTTTTGGGTTTCTGCATGTCGGAAATGAACGCGACCACACGCGGATAGCCGAACACCAAGAACAAAAGCACCAGCACGACCAGTACGACCATCATCCACATACGGCCGGAGCCTCGCGACATCTCTTCGCGGCGGCGGGCTGCCCGGGCCTGGCTTTGCGTACGGATATACTGTCCCGGCTTATACTCTTTGCCCGCATCCTCGGCCCGTTCGCCGCGCAGCTCGGCACGACGCCGGTCGCGCTCCTCTTTCTCGGGATCGTAGTAGCGCGGCAGGTAGTTGAATTTATTGGCGTGTTTCTTAAACGGCGTAAAACCGGACATAAAATTCTGTTTTTTAAGGTGAAGACAGCAGCGGCCCGGGCGAGGCTCCGAACAGACGAATTGCATCGGCCCGCTTCATCGTCATCCGCAAAAAATACGGGGCCCGCAACACGTCGTGTTACGCCCGATCGGAATGCAGCCGTCCAAACCGGTTATTTCTTCGGTAAAGATACGAAAAACTCCCGGAATAACCAGCCATGTCACTCCGGGAGCTCTCACTTTTCGACCGGAAATTACCGGAAGAAACTCTTCATCCGCTCGAAGATATTCTGGTTCTTGACCGATTCGGCATGCTGGAAACCGGGCTGCTGCGCCAGCTGTTCGACCAGCCGCTTCTCCTCGGCACTAAGCTTCGAAGGGATCGTGATGTCGACCACGACCAGTTCGTCGCCGCGGCCATAGCCGTTGACGTCGGGCAACCCCTTGCCGCCCAGGCGCAGCACCTTGCCCGCAGGCGTACCCGGTGCGATCTTGATCCGCGCCCGGCCATCGACCGTCGGAACCTCGACCGAACCGCCGAGCAAAGCCGTCGGAACCGTAATATTCAGATTATGGATCAGGTCGTTTCCGTCGCGCAGCAATTCCGGATTCCGCTCCTCCTCGATCACCACCTGCAAATCACCGTTCACACCGCCGTGACGAGCCGCATTTCCCTTGCCCGACACCGTCAATACCATTCCATCGCCCACACCGGCCGGAATCCGAATCTCCACCACCTCGGAGCCTTTGATCGTCCCTTCGCCCTTGCACTCGTCGCAGGGATTGGTAATCACCTTGCCCGTACCGCCGCACGTGGGACACACGCTCTGGGTCTGCATCCGACCGAAAAAGGTATTTTCGACACGATTCACATACCCCGCTCCGTTGCAGGTCGAACAAGTCGAATAGGAGTTGGCGTCCTTGGCTCCCGTACCTCCGCATTTAGGACAGGCGATCTGCTTGTTGATCTTGAGCTTCTTGACCGTTCCGGCAGCGATCTCCGCCAGGGAGAGCTTCACCCGCACACGGATATCCGTACCACGGCTTACGCGACGGCCGCCGCTCGAAGAGGTCCGATAACTTCCGCCGCTGAAATGACCCCCGAAAATATCGCCGAACTGCGAGAAGATGTCCTCCATCGAGAACCCGCCGCCGAATCCGCCGAACCCGCCGCCGGCTCCGGCCGCACCGCTCATTCCGGCATGGCCGAACTGATCGTATCTGGCTCGCTTTTCGGGATTGGAGAGCACATCGTACGCCTCGGCCGCCTCCTTGAACTTCTCCTCGGCCTCCTTATCCCCCGGATTCTTGTCCGGGTGATACTTGATAGCCGCCTTTCGGTAAGCTTTCTTTATCTCATCCGCGTTGGCGTTCTTCGCCACGCCAAGCACTTCGTAGTAATCTCTCTTTTCTGCCATAGTATTCGAATGCCGGACTTCGATTCCGGCTCAATATTCTTTTTCAATAGTCGTATTTTCACACTCTACGCTCGGCACAATAGTGCGCGACGGAGCAACTCCGCGCCCGTTAAACGAAAACGCCCGTTACTCTCCGACGACCACTTTCGCAAAACGCAACACCTTGTCGCCCATCTTGTAACCGGGCTGTACCACATCGACGATCTTGCCCTTCTTCTCCTTCCCGGCATCGAAACGGGCAACCGCCTCGTGGTGATCGGTATCCAACTCCAGTCCGAGCGCCTCGATCTCCTTCACATTCTGTTTCTTGAGCGTTTCCCGGAACTTCTGTGCGATCAATTTCACACCCTCACGAAGCGCCTCCAGGTCATTGCTCTTCTCGATCGCTTCCAACGCCCGCTGCAAATCGTCCATCAGAGGCAGGAAATTCTTCACGCATTCGGCGCTTCCGCTCTGCACCAGCTCCATCTTCTCCCGCAGCGTGCGCTTGCGGAAATTATCGAACTCGGCCTGCAAACGCAGGTATTTGTCCTGCCACTCCGCAACCTCCGCCGCGAAATCGTGCTCCGGGACCTGGTCCTGGGCTGTTTCTGCCTTCACCGCATTCTTATCTCCTGCCATTGTGTCAGCATCGGCAGAGCTTTCATCTGTCACATTGGCACACGGCTCCCCGTCGCAGGAGGGATACCCATCGCCCGCCGCGAAGCCTTCGTCGCCGCCAACCGCTTCATTATAAACTTTTTCCTTGTCCATATCTGATGTATTACTTGATTTTCCACTCCTCTATTGTCCAAAATATATACCAACCGGCAGAAGCATCAGCCCAAAATGAAAATTGCAGGCCGTTTATCCATTTCCGGCAGCAGGGCCGAGCGCCACTCACGAACCGTCAGCGTGCGGATATACTCCTGCGGCGAGGTAATATCGACGGCCAGCGTAAGCCGCGTATCGGGGGCGCACACCTCGAGCAACTGCCCGAGCAGCTTCGCATTCCGGTAGGGAGCCTCGATAAAAACCTGCGACTGCCTCTCGCCGGTCGCACGCCGTTCCAGCGTCCGGATCGCCCGGGCCCGTTCGGGCGGTTTGACCGGCAGATAGCCGTTGAAGGCGAACGACTGTCCGTTCAACCCCGACGCCATCACTGCCAGGATGATCGACGAAGGACCGATCAAAGGCACCACGCGGATTCCGAGCCGGTGACACCGGGCCACCGCCAGGGCCCCGGGATCGGCCACTCCCGGCACACCCGCTTCCGAGATAACTCCGGCAGAACGCCCCGCAAGAATCGGACGCACCATCTCGTCCACAGCCCGGGCATCGGTCGTATGCTCGTTCAGCTCCCGGAACTCCAGGCTGTCGATCGGACGGCCGATGCCCGCCTTCGACAGAAAACGCCGCGCCGAGCGGACATTCTCCACGATGAAATAATCCAGCGAGTCGATCACGGCCCGGTTCGCCGCCGGCAGCACGTCCCACACGGGCGTATCCTCGGCGATCGGACACGGAATCAGGTAAAGCGTACCCGGCTGTCCCGGTTTTCGTTCCTGCGACATATCTTCATTCCATTTATCGAAAACCCCGCCTCTGCCACCGCCCCGGCATCCGGCTCCGTCGGGATTCTCTTTTTTACTCCTTGCTGTAAATCCGTTTCACACGGCCCGACACGGAGGTCAAGCGGTAAACGCGCGGCACACGCTTGCTGACCGCGCACATCAGCTCATAGGGGATGGTATCGCAGAGCGCAGCATCGTCCGCGCAGAGGATGTGCTCGCCGAGGATCTCGACCTCGTCGCCGGACTTCACCTGCGGGAGGTCGGTCACGTCGATCATGCAACTGTCCATGCAGACGCGGCCCACGATCGGCGCGGGCCGCCCCGCGACCAGCATCGACCACCGGCCGCACCCCAGGTGACGGTCCAGTCCGTCGGCATACCCCATCGGCACGGTAGCCGTCACGCTGTCACGCGTCAGCTTCCCCGCCCGGCCGTAACCGACGGCTTCGCCCGCCGACAGGTGCTTGAGCTGCACGATACGGCTTTTGAGCGTCGAAACGGGCCGCAGCTCGTCGTTATGCTCGAAGCCGAAACCGTAAAGTCCCAACCCCAGACGGCACATGTCGAACTGCGCCTCGGGGAAACGCTCGATCGCCGCCGAATTGGCCGTATGGCGAAGCACCGGATAGGGAAGCGCCGCAGCCAGACGGCCGCTCATACGGTCGAAACGGGCGATCTGCTCCCGCGTATAACGATCCTCCTGGGGCATATCGGAACAGTTCAGGTGCGAAAAGATCGTAGCGACCTTCACCGACGGAGTTTCGCCCAGCGTTTCGGTCAGCCTCTCCAACTCCCCTTCCATAAAACCCAACCGGTGCATCCCCGTATCGAGCTTGATATGGATCGGGTAACTCTCCTCTCCGACCCGTTCGACGGCTTTCGAAAAAAACGCCAGCGAACGGAAATTGTATATTTCGGGCTCCAACCGGTGAGCGACCATCAGATCGAAACTACCCTCGTCGGCATTCAGAACGACGATCGGCATTCTAATTCCCCGCTCGCGGAGCAGCACCCCTTCGTCGGCGAAAGCTACGGCCAGGTAATTGACCCCCTGATGCTGGAGCATCTGGGCCACCTCGAAATCCCCGGCGCCGTAGCTGGCCGCCTTGACCATCGCCACGAGCCGCACTCCGGGACGGAGCCGCGCACGGAAATAATTCAGGTTGTGGATCATGGCATCGAGATCGACCTCCAATACCGTCGTATGGCTCTTGCGTTCGAGCGCATGACTCACCCGCTCGAAGCGGCTGTCGCGGCTGCCCTTGATGAGCACCACGCGCCCGGCCACATCGTCGCGGCGCAGGTTGCGCAACAGCTCGTCGGTCGTGCGGTAAAAGGCGCTGTCGCAGGCGAAATTCGCCCCGGCATTTCGAATACGGTCTCCCACGCCGATCAGACGGCTCACTCCGGCGGCGGCCACCAGGCGGGCCACTTCGCCGTAAAGCACTCCGTCCTCGACGCCGCTCTGCTCGATATCCGAAAGAATGAGTGTCATGGGACGGCCGGCGGCCATATTATGCAGGTAGTCGAGCGCAATGGAGAGGGAGTTGATGTCCGAATTGTAAGCGTCGTCGATCAGCAGCGAACCGTTGATTCCCTCCTTCAACTCGAGGCGCATCGCCACGGGCCGAATCCGGCCGAAATCGGGGTCGGGAAAGCCCATCACCCGACAGAACGCCCCGACCAACTGGGCATCGACACGCCCGGCCCCGCTCTCCAGAACCCCTGCGGGCAACTGCTCCGGCAGCGGATATTCCGCAGCGTCCTGCAACTGCCGGCCGCCGTATAACGTGCGGATCATCCGTTCGAGCAGGGAGGAGCCACCATGATAAATAATGGTTCGCGCTCCCTTCGCCAACACCAACTTTTCGGCACTCTTCTCCTCGAGCGAGGTGAAATTTTCCTGGTGCGCCTCGCCGATCGAAGTAAAAATCACCGTATCGGGACGGATCATCCGCTCCAGACGCACCATCTCCCCGGGACAGGATATACCCGCTTCGATCAACGCCAACTCCTCGTCCCCTTCGATCATCAGCAGCGAGAGCGCCACGCCCAACTGCGAATTATAACTTTTCGGCGACCGGAAATATTTGACGCCGGCAGGAATCTGCTGGGCGATCCACTCCTTGACCACCGTCTTCCCGTT
>OHUB01000850.1_pt1 | contig 14121 bp, 10 predicted proteins | sample 1579091 | NCBI WGS metagenome assembly OHUB01 (sample SAMEA3879566, study PRJEB24766) | human gut metagenome | biome: human-associated habitat; feature: feces | place: USA | collected 1985/1987
GGGCAACACCACCGGCCTTTCCAGCTTCTGGGTGCTGTTCGCCATCCTGCTGTTCGGCGGCCTGTGGGGTTTTGTGGGCATGATCATCGGTGTGCCGCTCTTCGCAGTCATCTACGATGTGCTCAAGAAGTTCGTCTTCCACGGCCTACGCCGCAACGAGGAGATGGAACTGGTCACGACCTACCACGATAACTTCGGCGACCCCGACGACGAATAAGTTCCGTCATCTATATCGAATGCCCCGGCCCTGTCTCCTGCGGGAGATGGGGCCATTTTATCGCGCAAAAAACCTCCCGCTTCCTGGCGCTGTCGCAGCGCTCCGGAAAGCGGGAGGTTTTGGTTCAGGACGGCTGCACCCGATGCAGACCCAGCGCTTCTGTGTGCTTACTGCTGGCCGGGCTTCCAGTCCTTATAATTTTCATAGCGGCTCTCGCGGATCTTGGTGTGAGACCAGATCTCATCGGCCATGGGCTGCCAGTTGTCGGCGTAAGCCTTGCACTTGTCGCACAGGTGATCCACCGTCTCCGGGCTCTGGAGGTCGGTGCTGTGGGCGCCGGTCTCGTGGACCATCTTCCGCAGCAGTTCGGGGTTCTCCAGCATGGGGCAGGGACGCAGGTGGTTCTTGTTGAAGGGCTGGCCGTTGTGGTACGCCATGAACAGCGGGCTCCGGAGGATCTCCAGAATGCTGCTGTCGTGGATGTTGGCATTGGAATAGTGGATGAAGACGCAGGGTTCCGCATCACCAGCCGAGTTGATGTGGAAGTAGTTGCGGCCGCCCGCAATGCAGCCGCCGACGAACTCGCCGTCGTTCTGGAAGTCCATCGGGTAGAACGGGATATCGCAAGCCTCGCTGCGCAGATAGCGGATGCGGTCGATCATGTACTTGCGCTGCTCCGGGGTGGGCATCAGTTCGGGGGCTGCCTCGTTGCCGACGGGCATGTAGTGGAAATAGAAGCCGAAGTGCGCACCCTTGTCGCACAGGAAGCGCATGAAGTCATCGCTGGTGACGGCCTCGATGTTGGCGCTGGTGTAGCAGATGGAGGTACCGAACAGGATACCGTACTGCTTGAGCAGGTCCATGGCGTGCATGACGGCGGCGTAGTGGCCGCTGCCGCGGCGGGCATCGTTGGTCTCCGGGGTGCCCTCGATGGACAGCATGAAGGCGATGTTGCCCAGACGGACGACCTCCTTGCAGAATGCGTCGTCGATCAGGGTGGAGTTGGTGTCGGCCTTGCGGACCAGCGGCTCGCCGCCGGTGAGCATGTAGAGGTACACGCCCAGCTCCTTGCCCTGAGAGACGATCTTGTCCATATCGTCAAAGCTCAGGTTGTTCTTGTTGCCGTACTCGCCGGCCCAGCAGCCCACGCAGTGCATGTTGCAGGCGGAGGTGGGGTCGAACAGGATCAGCCAGGGGATGTTGCACTGGTACTTGACGCGGTTCTCGCGGATGGTCTTGGTGCCACGGAAGAAGGCCTCATAGCCCAGGTTCAGAGCTGTGGTGCGGGCCACATTGGGGTCCAGCTGGTCCAGCATGCAGTTGATGAGCTTAGACCACTTGCTGTCCGGGTTCGAGAGAGTCTGGCGGGCATGATTGTAAGTTTCCTCGCTGAAGGAATCACCATAGAAGGTCTTGGCGACATCCACCAGCTGGGTCATGGACTTTTCGCGGTCCTTGTTGACGTGGGACAGCACGATATCCGCCGTCTTACCCAGTGCGGCGCGCTGCATCTTATGAGTCAGAGAATCAAATGTGGTATTCATTCCAATTTCCTCCAATGCGTTGTCTGATGTGGGGAGCATCCTCCCCCGCCGGGATCAGGACCCGGCGTTCAGATGATCTTATATTCTTGCAGTAGACGGCCGAGGTCGGTCTCCTGCACCCTGTCGATGACCTTGCCGAGCGCGAACCGCTCGATCCATCGCATCTTGAGGTCGCTCAGCGGGCGTCCATCCCGCAGCTGCACAGCTGCGTTCAGCAGGTCGCGGACGTCGTAGGTGCTGCCCCAGACCTCCGGTACGCCCCGGTCGATGTCCAGCAGGGTATACACCGCCTCCATGCCGGTGCGCATGGAATATTCGGTGGTAAAGATGGTGTCGCGCGGGGTCTCTGCGAACTGCCCCAGAAACGCGAAATTCACCGCGCCCTCCGGCACCACAGCGGGCCGGTCGCCTGCTGCGCGGGGCATGAAGAAGGCCGTGATGTACGGCATCATGACGGGCACCGTGTTGGCGCTGTGTTCGGCCAGATCTTCGATCTCCGGTTCCGGCACACCGAGGTGATACAGCCACTCCATGCAGATCTCCTTGCCGGTGCAGTCCCGCATGGGCTTCTTCACGTAGTTGCCGGGCGTGTCGCTGAACAGGCCGTAGAGCCAGCCCACGAGCTGGCCTTTGGGCTGATTCCGGAACTGCGGCTGGCGGTTGAAGGTCCAGCTCAGCAGCCAGTTGGAGTCCCGGACGGTCACGATGCCGCCGGTGACGACCCCGCCGCTGAAGGGGTCCCGCTTGCAGATGTTCTGGATGTAGGGCACGATCCGCTCGTCCAGCGTGGTCACGGTGGCGCTCATCCAGTTGGTCTGCTCCGGGTCGGAGCAGAATTTCTCCGGGTGGCCGAAGGCGGGGTCCTGCGCGGCGATCTTCTTCCACAGATCCCAGCCATTGCCGGGGTGGAGCACCGTGTCCAGCGCAGCGGGCTGGTCCTGCGCCCCGATGGAGCTGTTCTCGACGCAGCCGCCGTTGGTGATGAAGACCAGATCGTTTTCGGTCAGGTCCACCCGCTCCTCGTGGTCGTCCACCAGAAGGCAGATGGTGCGGGCCTGCTTTTTGCCGTCCGCACAGTCGAACTCGATGTTCGTCACCTTCGTGTTGTAGTGGAACCGGACCCCGTAGCCCTCCAGATAGCGGATCATGGGCAGGATCATCGACTCATACTGGTTGTACTTCGTGAACCGGAGCGCCCGGAGATCCGGCAGTCCGCCCACATGGTGGACGTAGCGCTTGAGGTAGAGCTTCATCTCCAATGCGCTGTGCCAGTTCTCAAAGGCGAACATCGTCCGCCAATAGAGCCAGAAATTCGAACCGAGGACTTCTGCGTCGAACACGTCGGTGATCCGCTTGTCGTACAGCTGCTCGTCCGGGGTGAAGAAGAGCTTCAGGATCTCCATGCAGCCCTTGTCCGACAGGCCGAACCGGCCGTCGGTGTGGGCATCCCGGCCCTGTTGTTCGGTCGCACGGCAGAGTGAGACGTTCGGGTCTTTTTTGTTCAGCCAGTAGTACTCATCCAGCACACTGACGCCCTCGGTCTCGATCGACGGAATGGAGCGGAACAGGTCCCACATGACCTCGAAATGATCGTCCATCTCGCGCCCGCCCCGCATCACGTAGCCGATGCCGGGGTATTGATAACCATCGCATGCGCCGCCGGGGATGGCCCCTTTTTCAAAGAGGTGGACATGTTCGCCCTTCATCTGGCCATCCCGCACCAGATAGCAGGCCGCCGTGAGGGCAGCCAGCCCGGTGCCGACGAGGTAGGCCGACTTGCGGTCTACGTCCTTTGGTTTCCGCGGCCGCGCAAATGCTTCATAGTTACCACTGGAATAATACATGTTATTCCCTCCGTTTATTGTGGTTTCTTTCGTCTTATAGTTTGCGCTGATGGTACTGTACCATGTTGTCAAAAAAGGTTCCATAAACAGAAAAAGCACCGTGATGGAAAACCCATCACAATGCTTCTTCTGTCTAAATTTTTATCAATCATCCAGTTCCGAGGGGCTGCGGTCGGTGCGGAACCGGTTCAGCGCACGCTGGAGATCGCCATGGATCAGGAGATTCAGCCGTTCCGTCATCCGGACGGGGTCCTCCTTCATACCCTTGCGGATCCATTCCAGCGCCATGCCCACCAGCGCATACTTGTAGAAATCCACGATGAACTGTACATCGTCATCCTGCACGGTGATCTCCTGCATCCCGCGTTCCATGAATTCCCGCAGCATGGGGTCCAGCAGCTTATATAAGTACTGTTCCACCTGCTCCCGGCTGATCGAGCGGTAGACGTTCATCACCAGCACCTTGTTCTCCTGCACCTGGTGCAGGAGGTCCAGAAACGCCTCCGTCCAGGTATCGAACGTGGGCTTGTTTTCCAGCGCCTTTGCGGCGTCTTCGACCATGATCCAGTCCACCAGATCGTAGATATCCTTGAAGTGGTAGTAGAACGTCATGCGGTTGACCCCGCAGTCCTCCGTGATATCATTGATCGTGATCTTGTTCAGGGGTTTCTGGAGCAGCAGCTTTTTCAGCGATGCTTCCAGAGCCCTCTTTGTCGTCTGTGACACAACCTCCATCCTTTCCCAGCCGCGCCGCGCGCACTGCTGTTTGTGGTGGCCGGCCTCCCAGCCGGAGAAGTGCGAACACTTCCTTTTATAATATACCTCTTTCCGAGGACGATTTGCAAGCAAAAATTCCAAATTCAGGGTAAATTTTCTGTTACTACGGCTCCGTATTGCGAAATTTTGTACCGTTTGTGCTCCCATTCCAGCCCATTTTTTGAAACATTCTTTTTTCAGCAGGCCCTTCCCTCTTGATTTTCAGCCCCCGTCTGCTTACAATGGAGGCGGAGATGAAACAGCATCTCCCCTGCCCCAATGCGGGGGCAGGCCGGGTGGAATTTAAGAAAGAAGGTTTTTGTTATGCTCAAGACCATTGGATTTTTAGGCTGCGGCAACATGGGCGGGGCCATTGCCCGCGCGGTGTGCAAAGCAGCAGACCCGCAGAACGTGTATCTGGCCAACCGCACCGCTGCCAAGGCGGAGAAGCTGGCTGCCGAACTGGGCTGCAATACCACGATCAACGACGAGGTGGCAGGCCGGTGCGACCTCATCTTCCTCGCTGTCAAACCGCAGATGATGGAGGCTCTGCTGACCCCGCTGAAGTTCACGCTGGCCGAGCGGCCGAGCCGGTTCGTTCTGTGCAGCATGGCGGCGGGCCTGCCCATTTCCCGTATTCAGGAGCTGGCCGGTGAGGACTACCCCGTCATCCGCATCATGCCCAACACCCCGGCTTCCGTGGGCGAAGGGATGATCCAGTATTGTTCCAGCCATGTCACCGCCGAAGAAGAGGCCGAATTCTGCAAGCTGATGGCCCCCGCCGGGCGGCTCGACCCGGTGCCGGAAACCCTGATTGACGCGGCCAGCTGCGTTTCCGGCTGCGGCCCGGCCTGGGTGTATCAGTTCATTGAAGCGCTGGCCGATGGCGGCGTGGCCTGCGGCCTGCCCCGGGCCAAGGCGCAGGAATATGCCGCCCAGATGGTGCTGGGCAGCGCCAAGCTCGTTCTGGAGAGCGGCAAGCACCCCGGCGAGCTGAAGGATGCCGTGTGCAGCCCCGGCGGCAGCACCATTCAGGGCGTCCGTGTATTGGAAGAACAGGGGTTCCGCGGCACCGTGATGGACGCCGTCCTCGCCGCTTACGATCGGACAAAAGAGATGGGAAAGGGGTAAGGATATGCGAATCGTCGTCAAAGTCGGCACTTCCACGCTGGCGCACTCCACCGGGCGGCTGAACATCCGCCACACCGAAGATCTGGTCAAGGTACTCAGCGACCTGAAGAATGCCGGGCACGAGGTCATCCTCGTCTCCTCCGGTGCCATCGGCATGGGTGTGGGCAAGCTCTCGCTCCCCCAGCGCCCCAAAGATATGGCCACCAAGCAGGCCTGCGCCGCCGTGGGCCAGTGTGAGCTGATGTACACCTACGACCGGCTGTTCACAGCTTACAACCACAACGTGGCCCAGGTCCTTCTGACCGGTGTGGACGTTGAGGATGCCGACCGGCGGCAGAACGTGGAAAACACCCTGAACCGCCTGCTGGAGCTGGGTGCCCTGCCCATCATCAACGAAAACGACACCGTGGCCACCGATGAGATCACCTCCATCGGCGACAACGACACTCTGGCCGCCATCGTCTGCCGCTGCATCCACGCCGACCTGCTGGTGCTGCTGAGCGACATCGACGGCCTGTACACCGCCAATCCCCACACCCACCCGGACGCAAAGCTCATCCCGGTGGTAGAGTGCATCACCCCTGAGGTGCTGGCGCTGGCAGATGGGGCAGGCTCCGCATTGGGCACCGGCGGCATGTCCACCAAGCTCCGTGCTGCCCAGATGGTAACGGCAGAGGGCGCGGACATGGTGATTGCCAACGGTTCCCACCCGGAGCTGCTCTACGACATTGCAGACGGCAGACCCGCAGGCACCCGCTTTGCGGGCAGAAAGGAGGGCTGATCCATGACGACACAGGAGATCCTGGAAGCCGCCCGCGCGGCAAGAAGCGCGCTGGGCCTTTCCTCGGGCGAGGTACGCCGCGCCGCCCTGCTGGGCATGGCTGATGCGCTCTGCTCCCCTGCCCGCCAGCAGGCCATTCTGGAGGCCAATGCCGCCGATCTGGAAGCCGCCAGGGGGCACATCTCGGAGGTCATGCTGGACCGGCTGGCCCTGACACCGGAGCGCATCAGTGCCATGGCAAAGGGCATCCGGGAAGTGGCTGACCTGCCCGACCCGGTGGGCAGAGTCATGCGCCGGGTAGAGCGCCCCAACGGGCTGGTCATCGAAAAGACCGCCGTGCCCATGGGCGTGATCGCCATCATCTACGAGAGCCGCCCCAACGTAACCAGCGATGCCGCCGCCCTTGCCATCAAGAGCGGCAATGCCTGCATCCTGCGGTGCGGCAGGGAGGCATGGCGCAGTGCCAACGCCATTGTAGCGGCTCTGCGGGAGGGTCTGCGGGCAAACGACCTGCCCGAAACAGCGGTCTGCCTGATCGAGGACACTACCCACGCCTCGGCCAACGCCCTGATGACGGCGGTGGGCTATGTGGATCTGCTCATCCCGCGCGGCGGGGCCGGGCTCATCCGCGCCTGTGTGGAAAACGCAAAAGTCCCCTGCATCCAGACCGGTACCGGCATCTGCCACATCTTCGTGGATGCTTCTGCCGAGCAGGATAAGGCACTGGACATCATCGAAAACGCCAAGGCCAGCCGCCCCAGCGTCTGCAATGCGGAGGAGGTGTGCCTGGTGCACCGTGACATTGCGGCAGAGTTCCTGCCCAAGCTGGCCCGGCGGCTGGGCCCTGACCGCACCGCAAAGGGGCTGCACCCGGTGGAGCTGCGGCTGGACCCGCGTGCCGCCGCCATCATCCCCGGCACCCCTGCAGGCCCTGCGGATTTTGACACCGAGTTTCTGGACTACATCCTGGCCATCAAGATCGTGGATAACGTGGAGGAGGCCGTCAGCCACATCGCCGCGCACTCCACCGGCCACAGCGAAGCTATCCTGACCCGGGACGAGGCCCATGCCGCCCTCTTTACGGCGGCGGTGGACAGCGCGGCGGTCTACGTCAACTGCTCCACCCGCTTTACCGATGGCGGGGAGTTCGGGCTGGGGTGCGAGATGGGCATTTCCACCCAGAAGCTCCACGCCCGTGGCCCCATGGGGCTGGAAGAACTGTGCAGCTACAAGTACATCATTCACGGCAGCGGCCAGATCCGCTGAACCGTTCAATTGCGAAAACATTTTTCCGTTTTTTCTTACAGGCCGCAGTGGAAGGACAGCGGCCTGTATTTTTGTTTTACAGGGATGGACTGTTTTTGTTATAGAAACACTTTCACCCCAGAATTTCGGAAATTATTTTTCTGTTCGCATCACGATGTATTTTTCATTTCTCCATTCTGTACAAAAATAAAGTCGTACTTTTATCGGAAATTAGGGTAAAAATTCTCATTTTCCCCTTGACAACCCATATTTCGACGCGGTAAAACTATATTGGAAGGTGTGGGAATCAGTTCAGCGGGGCGTTTTGAAATGCGCCCGGAACTGTTCTTCCCACAACAGCAATCCATTTCAAACAGCTGCCCGCATGACGACACTAGTACAAAGGAGAGGGCGAATTATGACAATTGCCATTCTTGCACATGATTCCCGCAAAGAACTTGCACTTCAGTTCTGCACCGCCTACAGTGGTATCCTGTCCCGGAACACTGTCATCGCCACCGGTACCACCGGCCGGATGTTGAACCAGGCCACCGGCTTGCCAGTTCACTGTTATCTCTCCGGAAAGCTGGGCGGCATCCAGCAGATCACCGCCCGTGTTGCCTGCGATGAAGTGGATCTGGTGCTGTTCTTCCGCGACCCGCTCCGGGCCGACAGCGGCAGCTCCAACGAGCAGAACCTGCTCCGCCTGTGTGATATGCACAGCGTACCCATTGCCACCAACATTGCCACCGCCGAGGTACTGCTCCGCGGCATGGATCAGGGGGATCTGGACTACCGGGAAGGGATGCACCCGCCGGTGATCGAGCCTCTGGCCGCTCCCCGCCGCGCCGTGTGCTGAGGACTGCCTGACATTTTTTGTGTATAGAGGGAAACGTAAAACAGCGCCGCCGAAGCTTTTCAGGGCTTCAGCGGCGCTGCATTTTTATGCGGTTTTCAGTTCATTTTCCGGGGAGTGACATCATTCCAGACCGGCCATCTGCTTGATGCTCTTCATGGCGAAGGTCAGGGTGCGGCCCATAGCCACACCGGCCATCAGGCAGGGATAGTTGTTGGCAAAGAAGCTGCCGGACATATCGCCGGTGATATACAGGCCGGGCATGGGCTTGTTATCGTTGTCCAGAGCCTGACCCTTTTCGTTGATGGCAATGCCCTGCTCCGTGGTCAGCAGAGAAGCACCCAGCCAGCAGCCGTAGAAGGGCGCGGTGCGGATGGCGCTGAGGCGGTAAGCAGGCTTGCCGAAGTCCTCGTCGTTCTGCTTGTCGTAGAGCTCGTTGTAGCGCTCCACGGTAGCAAGGAAGGTGTCCTTGGCAGCACCGGTAAAGCCCATCTTGTCAGCCAGCTCGTCCAGCGTATCGCACTTGAACAATGCACCGGCCTCGATCGCCTCGTCCATCTTACCCTGAATGTACTTCTCACCGCCGTTACGGGTCTGGGCAGAGCAGCCGATGGTGTGGAAACGCTTTGCGTCCTCCAGAATGTTGGCATCGCAGATCTGAGCGTAGACACGGCCCGGCTGGTGAGCAGCGGCGTAGACGATGTCATTGTAGGGGCTGCTCTCGTTGGCAAAGCGCTCGCCGTTGCGGTTCACCTTCAGGAAGGGCTGGGTGCCGGGGTTGTACTGACGGATGGTACCAGGGAAAGCCTTGCCGCCAAAGGCAGTGTCGCTGTCCACATAGCCGCCATCCACGCCGGGGGCCACGATGCCGCGGTCAAACAGCATGGGAGCGGCTTCCTTGTCCAGATTGGCACCTGCCCACATTGCAGCCCGGATGCCGTAGCCCTTATCGGAGGGAGAGTAGGAGCAGGCGGTGGTGACGGAGGTGCCCAGGGGATCCAGCTGCTCCATCATGTAGGGGTTGCCGGGGAAGCCGCCGCAGGCCAGCAGCACACCCTTGTTGGCGTTGTAGCGGATGAAGTGGTCATCCTCGGTGCTCTGGGCGATGATGCCGGTAATGCGGCCATCGCTGTTCTTTTCCAGCTTGGCCAGACTGGTCTTGAAGTCCACATCGTAGCCCAGCTCCTGAATGTACTGAAGCAGCAGCTCGTTCCGGGCGGCACCACTGGAGCGATCATAGGTATACTCGATCTCGGGGTACATATAATCGGTGTTGTGCTCGGCGTTTTCTGCGGGCCATTTGGCCTCGTCGCCGTAGGTGTAGATCATCTTCACGCCGTACTTGTCCTCCATGATGGAGCGGACAAATTCGATCATCTCGGCAGACTCGTTGATCCAGGTCTTGACCACGCGCTGGTCGCACTTGCCGGAGGCGTAACGGGAGACCTCGCTCAGCAGCTTGGCACGATCCATCTTGATGCCCTGTTCCTGAGCGCCAAAGCCGTCCACGGCACCCACCCAGTGACGGGTATCCTGCACATTGCCGTTCTGCTCGATGACGCGGAAGTTCAGACCCTTGGCAGCGGCATAAGCAGCAGCGAACATACCGCCGTTGCCGGCACCCACGATGACGATATCGGTGTCCACGGTCTCGGTGATGGCAGCCTCGTCAATGTCAGGCTCCTTGCCCAGCCAATCGGTCTCGTCACCGGTGGGCAGCTGAACGGAAGTTACAGTTGCCTCTCCCTTTGCCTGTGCAAAGCAGCTCTTGGCGGCCTTCTTCACGGCATCGGAGGTGATGGTGGAGCCGGACACGCCGTCGATCTCGTCAGAGCCGGCGTTCAGCAGCTGGTTCTTCAGCTCCTCGGCAGCAGCAGCGCCGTAGGAAGCGGTCTCGCCGGAGGTATCGACCACAACGTCGGTCACAGCACTGTCAGAGAAGGTCATGGTGACTTTGACGGTAGAGGAAATGCCCTCAGCAGTGCCGGTGTAGGTACCGGGGGTGTAGCTGCCTGCTGCACCGGAGGAAGCGGCGGTGGAGGAGCTTGCAGCGTTGCAGGCAGCCAGTGCACCGGCGGTGACACCGGACATGGCAGCGGCAGCGGCGATCTTCAGAAAGCCTTTACGCGAGATCTTGTTCATGCTTGGATGATCCTTTCTTCTCTTTTTCTGTTCTTATTCTTTGATTTTCCTTCTTATCCGAAACGTACCGCCACAATGCGGTGCAGACTTCGTTCGATAATAAATTAACACAAAGTCCGCCTGTTGTCTTTTAAGAATTCTTAAACATCTTTGCCGTTTCTTCGCTGGGAAATTCCCGTTCCCCACTTTGTTTGATAAATAACGGTCAAATCAGAGCAGAAAAAAGCACTCACGGCTTAAGTTTCCTTAAGAAGTGGGTGCTTTGAGGGTTAACGATATTTAAGACAGTAAAACCATTTCAGACTTCCGTCTCCCCTTCCGGGCGGAAAATATAGCCTTTGCCCCAGACATTTTTGAGGTAGATGGGCTTTGCGGGGTCGGGCTCGATCTTACTGCGGAGGTTATGGATATGCACCTGCACAGTGCGGACATCCCCCAGGCTCTCCTTCCCCCAGATCTTCCGGTAAAGCTCGTTTGCGGTAAAGAAGGTGTTGGGATGCCGGATGAAGAGGGTCAGGATGCGGTACTCCATGTCGGCCAGATGGATGCTTCGGCCATCCTTTTCCACGCAATGGCTGTTGGAATCCAGCGTAAAGGCCGCACAGTGGTAGCCGCTGACGCTGGGCTCTGCGGCATCCATCTGGACACGGCGGATGTTTGCCATGATGCGGGCCAGCAGAACTTTGTGGTTGTAAGGCTTGGTCAGGAAATCATCGCCGCCCAATTCCAGTGCCCGTACCACTGTGTCTGTATCGTCCAGACAGGAAGTAAAAATGATGGGGCAGTGGTGCCAGCTGCGCAGGCGCTGACACAGATCCATGCCGTTGGTGTCCGGCAGAAGGATATCCATCAGGATCACATCGAACTTTTCCCGGGCGTGGCTCAGCGCTTCGCCGCCGGTGTCAGCGCAGACCACCTCAAAATTCTGCTGACATTTCAAGAAATAGCTGGTAGTGTCCCGGATCACCGGATCATCTTCCACCAGAAGAATGCGGATCATCCTGTTTGCCCTCCCCTTTTCGGCGTGAATTTGCTATAATATCTTTATCTAGTATACCGTATTTCCGGGCTGTTCTCAACCGGTTCTCCAAAGTTTTTGCAGGGGGTCTTTTTATGATAAAAAAGCGATTTCTGCTTCCGGCTGCTGCCGGGGCACTGGCACTGACCATTGGGTTGGCAGGGATCTGGTTCAACCAGCGGCTGCCGGCGCTGGCGGATTTTGGGGTCCCCGGCATGGACTCCGAAGCCCAATTGATGGCATGGGCTGCCCTGTTCCCGGAAAAAGGAGTGGCTGCCCTGACCTTCCGCACGGTGCTGCAGTGGATGGCCATTGCAGTATTCTGCACTCTGGGAGCGGTGGTGCTGGCCCTGTACCGATACAAGCCTCAGAAGGAACTGGGGTATTTTCTGCTGTATCTGACGGTGCTGACCCTCTGGGCTCTGGTGATCATTCTGGCTCCGGTGGGAAGTTCCGGCTGGAGCGTCTTTTTCCGCCGGGGATTCTTTACCGTCACGGTTCTGGCAGGTATTCTGCTGTGCGCCGCCCTGACAGGGGCTGTGCCGGTGTCCCACGGGCAGCGGCTCTGTTCCCTGCTTCTGACGCTGGTTCCCCTCAGCCGTGTACGGGCGGTGGGGCTGCTTTTGGGCATGGGCTACTGCCTGGGCATCCTGATGGCAATGTATGCCCGGGGCTCCGACGCTGCCCTGCTGATGCTGTTTCCCTGTGCCATCACCATTGGCTTCCGGGTATGGGTGGTCCTGCCGGGCATGCACGTGCCGTTTTTTCAGGAGAGCGTGTTTTTCTACCTGTTCCGGTGTGCCCGGATCTACGACGCTCCTTTTACTCTGGGCTGCATGGCCTACGTCTGCCGCCGGTATGCCCTGCAATTTGACCGGGCGGAGCAGCTGGCCCGGGAGCTGGATGCCCGGGTCATTCAGCGGACAAAGGCCCTGACGGAGGAGACCGAGGCCAGGAAAAGCATGATGCTGAACATTTTCCACGACCTGCGCAGTCCCCTGTTTGCGGTCAGCAGTGGACTGGACACACTGGAGGCTGCACCGGAGGCCCTGCCGGCCCTGCTGCCGGCCTTACAGCAGCGGACGGCCTTTCTCCGCCGCCTGACGGAGGATCTGTTTCTGGCTGCAAAGCTGGAGCAGAAACAGGTGATGCTCAACGAGGACCGGGTATCTCTGGGGGAGGTCATCGCTGCGGTCTGTGACAGCTGCCGGGAGGAGGCTGAGAAGAAGGGCGTGGTGCTTCAGGCTCCCCCGGCTCCGGAGCTGCCGGTGTGGGGCGACCAGATCCGGCTGCAGCAGATCCTGCAGAATCTGGTGACAAATGCCATTCACTACACCCCTGCAGGAGGGAGCATCACCGTCAACAGCCGGGTGGAGGCCGGTGCTGCTCTGGTGAGCGTCCGGGACACGGGCTGCGGCATTGCGCCGGAGGATCAGGCCGCCGTATTTGACCGGTATTTCCACACCACCACCTCTTCCAAGCACGACTCCACAGGTCTGGGACTGACCATTGCGCAGGAGCTTGCCCACCTGCATCACGGAGAAATCCTATTGGAATGCGAAGTGGGCAAAGGCAGCTGCTTCACGTTGAAGCTTCCCCTATTATCCGCTTAACAGAGAAATCCCCCCGCCTATGGCAGGGGGATTTCTTTATAGCATCTATTTGAATTTAAGCCAGCGGATCCCACAGCTTCATGGGCAGGGGCTCCTGATCCAGCAGGGCGCGCTGGGCATCGCTCAGCAGGCTCTTGCGGACGGTGATCTGGTAGACATTGGCCTTGAACCACTTCTCGCTGCCGATGTAGTAGCCCTTCTGGCCGGAGGCATCGCCCCAGCTGTTCTCGATCTTCCAGCGGTCAGCCTTGCCGTTCTCGTCCAGATTGACACCGCAGAACATCATGCAATGGTTCATGGTGCTTTCACGGGTGAGCAGCCGCTCGGCTTTGGTCATGCCAAAGGTCAGGCCGCCCAGCACCTCGCCGTACTGGAAGCAGTCGGGGTCCCAGTACCCGTTGGCGCGGTCACCGTCAGGGTGGCAGTCGCAGCTGAACATGACCCCCTCCCCTGCCTGCAGCTGACGGATGGTCAGATCCTCCAGCTCCTCCTGCGAGAGGTTCAGCCAGAACATATTCTCCTCCACCACGTCCCCCATAAAGGGCTGGCAGTAGGTGCGGTTCAGCGCATGGATGGGCGAGGAGATGATGACGACGTAATCATCCAGATCATTGCCCACATATTTCTCCAGGAAGGTGTGCGGGGTCAGGTTCCGGTCGCAGTGGTAGTGTTCTTCCTTGTCAGTGTACTCAAAGTCAAAGCTTCTGGGGGGCTGGCCGTAGAGGATGCACAGGGCGTTGTAGATCTCCGCCAGCATCTCCTCGCGGCGGGCGGCCGTGTCCTTTCCCTCTTTTGCCAGAGCCCGCAGTTCCAGCGCATCCTCCCGCAGCTTGCGGTTCAGGATGGGCAGATACTTGGCCGTGCCGGTGGAGTGGACTGTCTCCGGCATGACCCAGGAGGGCACCACACCGTACTTTTTGATCAGGCTGATGGCCATATCCCACTGGCCGCCATCGGGCAGCGGGTTTCCCAGC
>OHUB01000877.1_pt1 | contig 13728 bp, 8 predicted proteins | sample 1579091 | NCBI WGS metagenome assembly OHUB01 (sample SAMEA3879566, study PRJEB24766) | human gut metagenome | biome: human-associated habitat; feature: feces | place: USA | collected 1985/1987
TTTCTGTGTTATTACTAAAATATAAACGTATAAAACGTTTGGGCAAAGAACTCATTAAAAATTTGACGCAGGACAGATATTAACCTGAAATTTTTACCAATTACAGCTTACTTGATCTGAAAGCTGAAGTATATAGTAAAATTTTTCACAGCTACGCCAACATGAATCTTACGGCATCCTCCATTTCACCCTAAAGCTATCTCCTTTTTTCCCAGACAGGAGCACAATCCCAGTCCTTGATTTTTTCTTTCGGTATTCGCTTTCTCTCCGGTCTGCTGTCATTTTCGGGCCGCAATCTCATTCCCTCTTCTAGCCATTAGACATCCTCCGGTCAAATTCCTGTTCCAGTTTTTCAGCTTGTTTTTTGATTCCTCATTGTTTTTAAAAATGGGGCCTTAAAAATAATTTGAACACACAAATCGCACGTAGAAAACAGAAACCAGAATCCAAAGCCTGAGCATCAGGCTTTGGATTCTGGTTTCTGTTCCAAAAGTTAAGGGCAGCCAAGAAAGGAAAAAACAGGCACAGGCTTAGAAGCCGAATTTCCAATTCCAAACGAAACCTAGGATTGATGATTACGGCTTTCCCAAAGTGTTTTTTCTGATATCCATAGGTCTCTGGCCCGTAATTTTCTTAAAAACCATGTAAAAATAATTATAGCTGGAAAAGCCTACTTTTTCCGCCAGCTCTTTTCCTTTAAAATTTGTAGACAGCAATAGCTTTTCTGCTTTTCGTATGCGAAATGTATTCAGATAATCATTAAAATTGCTTCCTATTTCTTTCTTAAAAAGTTTTCCTAGATAAGCCGTACTGATATGAAAATCATCAGCAAGATACTGAAGTGAAATATCTGGATTTGAATAATTTTTTTCTATAAATTGAATCGAGTCAAAAACCGGCTTGCTCAAAGTTTTTTCCCTGCTTGTTTCAATCATTTCTATGACCCGCTTCAATATTTCAAGCGTTTGATTTTGTACTCCTTCCGGAGATATTTGAATCATGATATTTCTGAAACTTTGGTTTTTGGTATCAGCGATTTCATGCTGGTCTATAAAAAAATCTTCTGAGAGGCATTGGAACGCCAGCACACTTAATTCTAAAGCGCTATTTTTTAACACATAGATCTCCGCTAGAGGATCGCTGCGGATCTGATCTTCGAACAAAGCCCGGACATAGCGGTCTACCGGCTTAAAGCTGCCTTCCTTGATCAATTCTCGAAAGCGATCGCTGTCAATGCTGACAGCTCCTGGCGCCTTCTCAAAGTATTCATTAATCTCATCATAGTATAAAACTGTGCCGATCCCAAATATAAACCTATACGATAAGGTGCGCAGCGCATTTTTATATGATACATACATCTTGCGGGTACTACTCACCTGATTGCCTACAGCTATCGTGACTTCCAGCTTCAAACGCTTTTTTATTTCGCAAATACAGTTCTCCAGCAAAATTTTTAACTGGGTATCCGTCGACCAGCCGCTAAAATCCCTAATAATCATATTTACCCGGCCCGAAAAATCTGTGAACGCCACGCCTTTTCCTGACTTCACCATAATTTCATCACAGATATTGCATGCGCTAAAAATCTGCCATGAGGCATCATCCTCTACCATGCTTTCATTCTTCGCTATTTCAACGGATACTATGCTAAAGCAGCCCGAGGATAAGTCAAGCTGTAATAATGCCAGCTTATCTTTCAATTCTCTAGAGGAAATAGTTCCTGATATCAGCCTGTTTAATACATTATTTTTCAATAGCGCCAGGTATTCGTTATTGTGAAGCCTTGAAATTAAGCTGTCCTCCAGACTATCAATGATTTCTTCAATGATCCGGATAATTTCCTCCTTTCCCGAGGGCTTCAAAAGGTAATCGACCGCACCATATTTCATCGCCTCGCGGACCCTTGCGAAATCATTGTAGCCGCTTAACACTATAAATTTGCATTCTGGATATTGGCCGTGAATTCTTTTAGCCAATTCCAGCCCGTTCATAACCGGCATTTGAATATCCAAAAGGACGATATCCGGACGCTGGTCTTCTATGATTCCCAGCGCCTCACGGCCGTTTATCGCTTCTCCAATTATGGTAATTCCATAATCCTGCCACGGCAACAGCCTTTTGAGTCCTTCTCTCACCTGTTTTTCGTCATCTACGATGAGTAATTTATACATCCGTCCTGCACATCCTTTTGAGTTAATATTGGAAAGGTAACCTTTACTGCGGTGCCAATTCCAGCTGTGCTTTTAATCATCAGCCCATATTCTTCACCAAAAAGGAGTTTTAGCCTGGCCTGGACATTTTGCAGGCCGATACTCTTAAATTCATCTTGGAGAACCTGTTGATTTAATTTCTCGCAGATTTCCTGTAGGGTATCCTTCTCAATTCCTTTGCCATTGTCGAAAATCGTGATTTCCAGCCTTTTACCCTCTTTTTCCGAAGCGACGATGCCGATAAATCCCTTGTCTTCTTTATCAGCGAACGCATGTTTTATAACATTTTCTACCAATGGCTGGAGGATAAGCTTGGGAATAAAATCATCAAGATATTCATCCGGTATTTGTATATTTACTTCCAATCGTTCTTCGTACCTATATTTTTGAAGCCTTAAGTAAGTATCTATATACTCTAACTCATCTTCCAGTGTTATAAATTTATCAGTGGTCCCGCTGCTCCAGCGGAGCAGCTTTCCTAAAAGGACGATCATTTCTCCCGTATCTTCATCCTGCGCCGCCAAGGCTTTCGCCCGTATGCTGTCCAGAGTATTATATAAAAAATGAGGATCTATCTGGGTTTGAAGCGCATTTAATTCCGCGTTTTTCCGCTGAATTTCAGCTGCATATACCTCTGAAATATAGCTGTTCAGCCTTTCGCACATTTCATTGAACGCCTGACTAATGACGCCGATCTCATCCTTTGATTTGATTGGAATCTGTAAGCTGAAATCCCCCGCCTGCACCTGCTGCATCGAATGAAGCAGCGTTTGAACCTGGCGGTTAAAAATTCGATAAATGAAAAGGCAAACCATTATCGTGAGGATAATCGCCGCTACCATAACCACATAAATCTGATTATTGATTTCCTGTAATTCTTTCGTCATGTCCTTATTGGAAAGAACATATACCGTTTTAGCCCCAGAGGTGCCTACGTCTTTTATTTTAATATATTGATCCGCTTCGGACTGAGGCACCGGTTCCGCTGTTTTTCCCCAATTTTCTTGATTTGTAGAATACAGTATCTGCTTTTTACTATTTATGAGAGTTAGTTCTCCCTCCATCGATGTGTTTGACAGCGGATTCTGTTTTTCTATCATCTCCAATGGCACATTCATGATAAACACTCCTACCATTTCCCTTTGAGGAAAGATAGAGGAATCAAATATTTTCCCTACAAAAGAGAGAACAGGTTCCCTTTCCCTCAAGGTATAGGAGGAGGGATCGTCATAAATCATGCAAATCGTCTCGTCAGAATTGAGAAATTCTTCAACAGCCTTATAATGTACAAAATCAAAACTAGGTTTTACATTGATATATTTATCGCCTGAATATGAATATACGGTTCCATTGAGCGAACTGATAATGACATCGCTGATATCCGGATCTGCAGAAAACACTCCCTTTGAAAACGCTTTTACAATTTCGATTTTATTGATCTGATAGGCCTCATCCGGGTTTTGGTTCACCGCAGCAACAATTTCAGAAATGGAATCGTTGTGGATATAATTATAGAGGCTGTAAATCCTATTATATTTATCATTACAGTAATCCGTCAGACTGTCCAGCTTTGTATCTCCCAGCATAATCTCCTTTTCCATCACCGTTTTGGATGATGTAGGATGAAGTAACCAAAACAGCAATAATTAAAATACACTCAAATAGTATCAATATTTTAAGAAAAATGCCTGGATGCCTCAGCTTCTCTTTCATTTTTCTGATCCACATATTCCAGAGCCCTTTCCAAATTCCTAACTTCTGCGGTGCCGATACATTACAATGACATTTGGCCAGCAAACGGCTCCTTCGTTAAATATACCGCAACAGCTTCAAAGTCTTGCTCAAATTCTAACGTCAGACTCCCGTTATCCAGTCTGATCTGGTGATCCAGTTCCTCATACGCCATCTTGATCCGGTATCCCTCTCCAACAGGCAGGCTTACTTTCGTATTCTGCTGGCATTCAAACCGGTGGATCACACATAAGGCTTCCTGATGGTCATGTGAATATCGAACGATCCCTTGCCATCCTTCAAGACATCGCCAGCTGTTCTGTTCTGTGCCATAAAAGCAGGTATTCCCATCTCGTATGATATGGCTGACCGCCTTATAAAATTCAATTCCCCGATCCACCAGTTTCCACTGTCCCTCGGAAAGAGTATGCACGTCCCCCGACAAGCACATAACGCCCAGAAAGGTATTCGCCATGGAATAAACAATTCTTTTCCCTGTGTCTTCAGCTCGAAGGACAGCCCATATCTCGCTTTGGCCAGGCGGAATCATCCGATGGACATTTGCTGCGATAACAGGAATCTCTTTTTCCTCATGCGCGTCTGAAAAAGAGACCATATCGCATAATTCAATCATGGATGGCTCCATTCTATGGCCTCCGGAAGCGCATACCTCAATCACCAGGTCTGGCAGCCTATCCCGTATCTTTCGGAAGAAGTCCTGAGCGGCCTGCATATTCTGCCGCAGCCCCTCTCCCAGACTCTCCGCCCCGTCGCATCCGATTCCAATGCTCTCGTTGTAATCTGCTTTTAGGTAGCCAAACCCATAATACTCCAAAAATCCGATCACTTTCTGCGACAGATAATCTTGAGTCCACGGATCCCTCATATCCCAAAAGCGCCGCCCGCCCGCTGTAATAACCTTGCCGTTTCGTTTCAGCAGGTGGTCCTCAAACCAGAATGCCTTTGAATCCTTCCCGCATATTTCCATTTCAAACCAGATTCCAGGAATGAATCCAGCGTCTTTGATTTTATCTACTGTCGCCTTAAGCCCTTGCGGGAACAGCTCCTGAGAAACCTCCCAATCGCCCATATTGCTTTCCCAGCCTTTTACCGGATCCGCATACCAGCCCGCGTCAATGACAAAATACTGGAAGGGCCGGCTCCCCAGTGCCGTTAAGATCCGGCTGATATTCTCGTCGGAAGGCTTTCCCCAGGTAGTGCAAAACTCATTAAATATTACCGGCAGCTCCTTTTGACCATCTTCTTTTTTCCACATCTGCGTCAGTCTCTGGCAGGCGCTGTCTACATTTTGTCTGCAAACGGTGAGGCAGGCGGGAGCGGTACGGAAATATTCTCCCGGCCTCAGCTCCTTGCGCCAGTGGCCAAAATCGTAATCCGCGATTCCTCCTGACATACAAAGCGCGTCATCTCTTCGGTAGAGTTCCATCTGCCAGCTTGAGGGACATGCCAGGCAGGCCGCCCACACCACGTTTTCCTTCGTATCCTCCACCGCTTCAAACGGATAATAACCGCGAACCGGAAGAGAGCCCTTCTGGCCGATTTTATCGCTGTAGGCTCCGTGGCGCGACCAGGACGGGTCTAACAGCAGCTCGCTTGCCGTTCTGGTTTCCAATCGTCCTTCCGCACTCCATTTGCTTCGTATTCTATGCACAATGAGCCGATTAACCGCTTCATCCTCGGCAAGCGGTGTAATCCCGCCGACTGAAAAGCTGGCCAGAAATTCAAGGACAATCGGCTTTTTCCCTAAATTTCTAATCCCTGTAGATACCCAGAGGGCCGGATCTCCATTTTTATATCTTAGGATATGTAGTATTTCGCTGCCTAACGCGTCCTCTAGAACTGTTGTGACACAAATTCCCTCTTCGCTTTGTTCCACTTTCTGCTCTTTATACTCCATTCGGCTTACTGTTTCGCTGTTGCGCATTGTCATACCGTTGGCAAAGCCATAGGGAAAGGCGTCTCCCTCTTTCTTCCACTGCACCAGCGGATCAACCTGATAGCGCCTGCCCTCTTTTATGAACGGCTTCATAGACGCCGGATACAGCTCCATGCCCACCTGGCCGTCTTCGGCCAACACATACCTAACGCTCATATCTCCTAAAGAGTATTCGGATAGTATCTTCATAAAAACCTCAACCTTTCAGAGCTCCCGCGGTTAGCCCCTCGATGAATTGCCGCTGGGCCAGCAGATACGCAATAATAATCGGAAGCGTAGCAAACATGACATAAGCGAACACACTTCCCCAATCAGAAGCATATGGGCCAATCGCCGTATAAATTCCTACTGTAATTGTCTTAATCTGTCCAATTAGCAGCGGCGTGAGGAAATCGTTCCACATGGAAAGGCCGATAAAAATGGCCACCGTGGTCGTACATGGCTTTACCAGCGGAAAGATAATAGACGTAAAGATTTTGAACTGGCCGGCGCCATCAATAATTGCGGCTTCTTCTAATTCTTCCGGCGTCGATTTAATAAAGCCTTGATACATAAATACCGAAAACGATATGCTTCCCGATACAAATACCATAATCAATCCCGGCAGGTTTCCGATTAAACCAATTCCTTTGAAAATGGAAACAAGCGGAACGTAAACAATTGCATAGGGCACCATCAATCCAAGCAAAAAATAGATGTAAAGCCCTTGCGACAGTTTTGATTTCATTCTGGCAAGATAGTACCCAGCCATTGCGGATACTAAAATACAGATAGACGCTCCAAATATGGTAATGCATAAAGAGTTGAAATACATTTCTCCCAGATTGACATTGGGATTTTTTATTACCTGAACGATATTATCAATAATGGGCGGAAGGGGAAAAGACATAGGCGAAGCGGCAATCTCTTTTGTACTTTTAAAGATGTTGATCAGCGTAATATACAATGGGGTTGCGAAGATTACCGCCAGTACCACTAGAAATATCTTTAAAATTATGTCTAAAGCGCTTGTCTTTTTACTTTTGATCTTCATGTTAGGATACCTCCAATTTTTTGGATAGTTGGATCTGCAAAACAGAGATTGCAGCGATTACAATAAACAGAAACACTGCGATTGCAGAAGAATAGCCCAACATATTATTTCCAAAAGCTTGGGTTACAATATTGTATGTCACAGTTTCTGTAGCATAACCGGGCCCGCCGTTTGTAATTACTTTGACAATATCGTATTGTTTCATTTCGGTCATAATGCTCATAATGACCGAAATGGTGATACCGGGAACGATCATAGGAAGCGTTACATAGCGGAACTGATGCCAACGGCTTCCGCCATCCATGATACAGGCTTCATACAAGGACTGAGGCACTGTCTGTATGGAGGCCAGATACAGCACCATATGAAAGCCCAGCATCCTCCAGATTTCAATGACGCAGATGCTCCAGATGGCGTTATTGGCATTGCCTATGTAATCTGCGGCCAAGTTTTCCAGGCCCACCATATCCAGCAAAGAATTAAGCACTCCGGTATAGGAAAGAATAGCAAGCCAGATAAAAGAGATTGCTACTGTACTAAGCACATAGGGCAAAAAGAAAATACTGCGAAATACGTTGGTCATTCGCCTCGCCCGGTTCAGCATCATCGCAATCAGAAGGCCCAATACATTTACTGTCACCGCCACTACAACGGTAATTTTTAGGGTTACAAAAATAGCGTTTCTTAGTCTCTCATCCGACAGCATATCCAGATAATTTTTTGCGCCCGTAATATTATAGGAGGCACTGATCCCGTTCCAATCGGTAAAGCTCAACAAAAACGCTCCGATAATTGGGACAATCATCAGGACCGTATAGATAAGGAATGCAGGTATTGTGAATAATATAGATTTTTTCTTCATAAAATTGACTCCTAAAAATGATTTAGAGTACAAAACTGTTTGATGAGTTTGTACTCTAAATCTTTCTAATTATAGGCTTTACAGCTTATGACTGTGCTTCCAAACGCTCCATTTCCGCGTCCCAGGTTGCCAATTCGGCATCAACGTCAGCTCCTGTAAAGATGTTCTGAAGAGATTTTAAAGTAAAATCCTCGAACCCAGTGGGGAAGGCATCGTCGCCAACCACCTTCATTGCTTCGGGAACCAGCTCGTAGCCTTCCAAATTATTAATAAATTCTGTCTGCACCGGTCCCATATCATAGGTTACGGGCGTTTTGGTAACAGAAAAGGTTCCGTCTGCTTGCAGGTAATATCTGTAAATATCCTCATTTCCGCCAAGCACATACTCGCAGAATTGGAACGCAGCTTCTTTATTCTCACAAGCTTCCGCCACACCCCAATACTGAGGCATTGTGCAATATGTCTTAGCGCCGGAGGGAGTCGGCATCATAAACACACCGAATTCATCCGCGGAATACTCCGTGCTGTTATCAATGGTGGGAGCGCTCCACGCACCGTCCATAAACATCGCCGCGCTGCCGCTCATAAATTCAGAAGTCGCCTGAGTATTGCTAAAGGACATAGAACCCTTGTGGTAATATTTGGTCAGCGACTGCCAGTCCTTCAAAGTCTCAGACAGCACCTCATTGGTCCATGACAATTTTCCATCCAGGATGTCTCTGTTAAAATTCGGATACGCGGAATAAAGCTCGGAATTCACAACGCCGGTCCAGTAGCCAAACGCGGTAGCCCAGATATCAGAGGCGCCGACACCCATCAACGGTGTGTAGCCTTTTTCCTGAAGCTGATCGCATACTGCTATAAACTCATCCCAAGTTTCCGGAATCTTGGTGATGCCAGCCTCCTCGAACTGGGATTTGTGATAAAACACTTGTGTACGGTATGCCTTATAGGCGGGAACCAGGGTCTTTTTTCCATTGAAGGAGACTACAGCGCTTTCTTCATAATTGGCCAAAAGCTCATCCGGAACCTCAGCATATACGCCATCTGTACTAGCCAGATCCACCGGATCGATATTAACGTCAGGCATGTTGCCGGCAGACAGCATTGTCTTTAAAAATTGAGGCCTGGAATCACCTGTCATCAGCACCTTTTCGATCTTTATTCCCGGATTATCGGCTTCAAAGGTATCAATAATATGCTGCCACACTTCCGCTGTATAGTTGTCTGTTTCAAATACAGCCCATGTAATCGCGGCTTCCTCCTCCGGCCCCTCCGAAGAGGCGGCCTCCTGCTGGCTGTTGTCAGCTGTTCCAGACGAGCTTTCCGTGGTCTGGTCGCTGCTGCAGCCGGCGACCAGACTGGCGGCCATAGCCGCACAAAGAAACAAGCTTAGCAATTTTTTCATGTACTTTTCCTCCATTTATGAATGAAATTTCTTATATCTTTTTTGCCCAATGACAATCAGGCATAAAGATACCATAGAACACAGGACCCAAAGGATTGGCATAGAATTGTCGCCAGTTTGGGGTGACTGGCCTTCCGCGCCATTCTCCTGCTGTGATCCGCTAGACGCGCTGGCTTTGACTTGTATCTCAAACTGCGCTGTCTTGCCCTGGTAGCTTACTGTTACTGTTTTGACGCCCTCTGTTTCGGAGTCAAAGCCGGTCACCGTACAATCCGATAAGGAAACCGTTTCTTCCGTGCCGTTGTCATATACAGCCTTCACTGTCAAACCGGTAACATCCAGTTCCTCTCCAAGGTCATATACAGTTTTATAAGGCTGCTGCGTGATCTTGATCTCTGTGATTACAGGCTTCTTCTGCACCTGAACAGTGAAGTCATCGGTGAAGCCGCGATAGGATACCGTGACCGTCTTGCCGCCCTCTGTCTCAGAATCAAAGCCGCTGAGCGCATAAGCATCCTGAGCCAGTTCCTGCTTGCTTCCGTCGTTAAACACAGCGTTGATCTTCAGGCCATCGGCGGTAAAGTCCTCTCCGATGTAATACACATCCTTGTCAGGGCCTTCCGCTACTTCGATTCCCGTCAGCCTTGCCTCTACGTCGTTTTCGTCCAAGACTTCTACCTTGATGTTATCGATATACAAAGGATAGCTTCCGCTCGGATCATAATAGGCAAAGTTCAGCTGACATTCCTCAGCCCCGGTGAAGTCCGCCATCTGGAAGCTTACATCCCAGTTTTCAGGCTCCTGCTCCCCTGTCTTCCACACCTTCAGATACATATCATCATCGTAAACCATGGTTTTGCAGGTGTACCAGGTATTTGCCGCAACATCTTTTCCGGATCCTGACGTATTGCCGTCCTTGATCCCCAAGAAACAATGGCTTCCGTCCGTGGGGGTAATACCCAGCCGGTAAACAGTGCCATCCGCAGCCCTTCTGAGCTCATTGTACATTCCGTAATAGCCTGCAATACCATTCGGGAACTTAAAGTCAAAGGTGGTGATATTTTCTCCATATTTGCTGGCCTGCAAATCATTGTTTAAAAGGTCAACCCACAGGTCCGGATCGCTTCCCTTCAGCTTGAGCACCTTATTGCCGTTATCGTCGAATATAACGGCCGAATCTTCCGGCATCGTGTCTCCGTTTTTGTTGGATACGCTGTACTGATAGCCAAACTGCTCCTGCGTCAGCGTATCGAAATTCTCTTCATAGGAGAGCATCCGAACCGGCAGCTTTAAGAAGAATTCTTCTGACTTTTCACCCTCGCTTGTTGTCGCGAACGCGGTTCCGCTTATGCCATCCTCCGGCCTTGTAAATTGAATCAGCTCATTGGTCCAAACGGAAATCGCGTCTCCGGATAACTCCGCGGGGCCGTTCTCTGTCTGATAGGTAACCGTGCCCTTCGTCTCGGTGAAGCCGTATCCTTTGATCGTAACAATTCCTGAATTGATATCATAATCGGCCTCGTCTACTTCAGGCTGGCTGATGTCCGCGTCAAAGGTGCTCACTTTGATGTTGTCAATATAAACCTCTTTCCCTCTCGGGTCATAGAAAGAAAAGTTCAGCACACAGTCATTGCTGACCGCATCCGGCATCTCATAAGTAACCTTCCAGCCGTTGGGGTCCTGGCCCTTTTCAAAAACGCTGAGATAAATCGTACCGTTATATACCATCGACCGGCAGGTATACCAGGTGCCCCATTTTATTTCTTGCAGTGAGCTGTCGTTAGTCTGTATGCCATCCCAGCCTTGCTTGTATTCAATCGTCGCCTTTGAGCCAAAGACCGGCCGGATGTCGATTGAATATAGATGGTCCTCTCCAGGCAGGCGGCGGATTTCGTTATAAAGGCCTACGTAATCTACACTTCCGCCCATATCCTCCGGGAAGCAGAAATCAAACTCGGTCACGTTGCTTCCAAATTGCAGGGTTTCCCCATCCTGCAGCTTAGTAACATTCAAATTGGGATCGTTGCCCTTCAGGCTCAGATATTGATTGCCGTCCTTTTCCGCTACAGCCGCCTTTCCGGGAACCGTTACTTCCCACTCATTTGAATCCAACTGTCCGGCATCTTTATCCTCGAAATCTTCCTTGACCAACTCGGTTACTACATTCATGATTCTGCCTATGGTAAAGGGTTCTGAGGCAACGCTCATTCCCTTGGGAGTAACCGTCACGGTATCTCCGCGTTTTGCGCCCTCGGGCACTTCAACGCTGATCGCACCGTATGACCATTCTTTGACCTGTTCCGCAGCGATTACTTTTTCTTCGCCGCTGATGTTAAAGGTTATGGTTCCGATATCGCTGCCGAAATTCCGGCCGGACAATCTCATTACATTATACACAGGGTCGTATTCCACGCTTTGAAGAACCGGCCTGAACAGTTCTTCTTCATCCTCCAGGGTAAAGTCATCCTTCGCCCCGGCTTGATCCATGATCTGCTGCACTTTCGTTGTCGCAAAGCTGTCGTAAGCGTCGCTGCTGACGTCTCCCTCGAAAAAGTAATTAACGCCTATATCATTTCTCGAGCCAACAATATGCAGGTTAAGCCCGCCATAGCTTTGCACATGGACGTTATTCTTAACCGAAAAGCCGTCAGACTGCTCATCCAGGTAAATTCCGGACGAACCATAATCAAGTCCCTCAGAGGCATAATTATCATGCAGATAATTTTCTTCTATTCTGGAGCTGGGATATTGATTCGATAAGGTGTAGATGGCGCCGCCGTCGCATACGATATTATTCACATTGTAAACTTCGTTGCGTATAATACTGTTGTATTTCATAGGATTGGCGTCGCTGGTCCAGCCATAGCCCACAGAAATTCCTGTATAGGGGCAGTTGTAAACCGTATTATTCGCGATCATAATTCCCTGTACATAGCCGGCGCCTATGCCGACGGATCCTTCATACTGGGTTCCAATATCGTGAATCTTATTGTTTAAAATTCTGTCGTTTGTACAAACCTCCCGTATGTCGTCAGGATTATAAGCCGTATGGTAATCGGTTTTGTCGTCAACGACGAATTTACCGATTTCTATTCCGTTTCCGGCTGTCTCTTCTACCTCGTTGTTTACCAGCGTCACTTCTTTGGTGCCGGAAGCCATCAGAATACCGACAGCTCCTGTGTAGCGAACATGGTTGCCGTCGAATCTAACATACTGGGCATTTTCAATGTGTACCGCTCCAGGCGAGGGCGTTACCTTGATGTCATTGGTTTCATAAACGCTGCCATCCACCAAATACTGGCCCGCTTGCCCCTGCACCAGTCCTTCTTCGCTGGCCTGCAGCCATGTGGAATGCTCTACGGTTATCCCCTTAAAAACAAAATCATGAATGGGAGCGTCCAGGGATTCGCCCTTGATAGAAACTACTTTCTCCAGGTTTGGAACGACCACGGACGCCTTGTTCATGTCCTCTGCCGTCGTTCCGGCAGGCGCTTTATAATACAGGGTATTGGCTTCTGTATCCAGATACCACTCTTTGTCTAAGTCGATATACTCATAAGCGTTTTCATAATAAAACGCAAATTTTTTGACGCCTACATACCCGGTTAAATCAGGGTGCGGCCGGCTGAAAACTCTTTCAGATTCCGGTTCCTGCACCGTTACCTTATAGGCCTGTTCACCGTTATAATTGTCTACATATTCCATTTCGCCCACGCGGAGGATATTCTCAGTCCAGGCGGCAAAGATATGTAATTCTACTGGATTTTCTCCACCCATTTCCGACGGATCCTCTAAAATCCGCTCATCCGCAGGAACGTATACATAACCGCTGTTCTTTCCTTGGCTTGTAAATCTCTCGGCTCCTAAAATTCTGGAAGTGGGATCAAGCTCGCCTGTCGGCACTCCGGTTCTAGCCCGAATTCCCTTTTTTCCATTTACATATAGCTGGCGGAAATTCATGCCCTCAGGAACGCTGATTTTATAAATATTCTTTTCTGCGTCATCAACCTCCCATGTTCCTTCAAGCAACTTGCCGCCGCTGATCTCAGGAGCAGCTCCTTCATACGCCTCATATCTCACCTGATATCCATTGGTTCCCGAGTCCTCTGTTCCAAAGGCAAGCGTCTCATCCTGATAATATACTCCATCCTTAAGATACACGACAATATCTGACGTCATGTCCTTTGTATGTTTCCTTACCTCATCCCGGGCCTTTTCAATGGTTTTGAACGGCTCGCTCTCTGTTCCGCTGTTACTGTCACTTCCATCAGGAGAAACATAAAATGCTGTTTCCGCATCTGACGAGTTTTCATTTGCGGCTTGGGCGGTTATGGGAAACGCGCTTAGCAGCATAACCGCGCTCATAGCGGCCGCTATAAATTTTCTCATTTTCTTTCCTCCATCCTTTATTTATTTGGTTACTGTATCTATAATTATATACTCCGTTTTGAGCAAAGGAAATCTCAAAAATTAGCAATATCACTAAAATTTTAGTGATATTTATTCCATTTCCATTATTTTGCTTGA
>OHUB01000884.1_pt1 | contig 13616 bp, 8 predicted proteins | sample 1579091 | NCBI WGS metagenome assembly OHUB01 (sample SAMEA3879566, study PRJEB24766) | human gut metagenome | biome: human-associated habitat; feature: feces | place: USA | collected 1985/1987
AGCAAAAATTATATCAAAGAGTTTTATAATAATTATAATTTTGTTAACAAACCAAATTCACCGTTATACTGTAGGGGCGTTCATTGGACGCCCGCAAGTAACGACACAATTTTTTTGATAAAAATAAACCATATAAATGAGATACAATTACCTGAATGATGTAGGGGAGAACCGTGTTCTCCCGTTAGCAATGGTACAAATTTGATGTCAAATCACATTATATAAAAATCACAAAGTTACTGATATTTTGTAGCGGCGAACCTCGTTCGCCAATCGTTTTGGTTGTACAACCAAAACGAACACACAATTTTGTAGTATGAAATGATATGGTAGCTGACAATAGTCTGCATTAAGTCGAACCGATTTTACAATCGTTTCGATTGGCGAACACGGTTCGCCGCTACAGACTATACACCGTTTTCATCAAATCAAAAATTTATGTTCTAACAAATTATTTCATCAAGGCGGGCGTCCAATGAACGCCCCTACTGATTAAACAAAAACGGTCGGGAAACAATGATTTGCATTTTGCAAACTGTCTTCCCGACCGCAATTTTCAATTTTCAACTTTCAATTTTAAAAAAATCACAGATGCAAAATCAGCTTTGCAACGCCGAAATAGATAAGCAATGAAAGCGAGTCGCAGACTGTTGAAATGAGCGGATTCGCCATAACGGCAGGGTCAAAGCCGACCTTGCTTGCCAAAAGAGGCAGACTGCTGCCGACAAGCTTTGCCATAATAATTGTGCCGACAAGCGTAAGCGAAATTACAAGGGCAATCATAAATGCGTTTTCCTGACCGTTGAGATCAAACAAAAGCAGTTTTACAAAGTTTGCCGCCGCAAGGGTAATACCGCAAAGAATTGACACCCTGAATTCTTTCCACAGCACAAGGAAAATGCTCCTGAAATGAATTTCACCGAGCGACAACGCACGGATTACGGAAACCGATGCCTGAGAACCTGCGTTACCGCCCGAACCCGTAATCATCGGGATAAACGATGAGAGAATCAAAACATTTGCAAGCACAGCCTCAAATGATGAGATAATCGCACTTGTAAAGGTTGCCGAAAGCATGAGTATAAGCAGCCACGGCGCTCTCTTTTTGTACAGGCCGAAAACGCTTGTTTTCATATACGGTTTGTCAGACGGCAATACGGCTGCCATCTTTTCGATATCCTCGGTAGCCTCTTCCTGAATAACATCAATAGCGTCGTCAATTGTTACGATACCGACAAGTCGGTTTTCGTTATCAACAACAGGAAGAGCAAGGAAGTTATAGTTTGAGAACATCTGGGCAACCTGCTCCTGATCGGCAAGAGTAGTTACCGAGATAACATTTTCCTCCATAATCGACTTTACAAGCTCGTCATCTTCGGCAAGCAAAAGGTCTTTTACGGTGGTAATACCGATAAGCTTGTTGTTGGCATCGGTTACATAGCAGGTGTAGATTGTCTCCTTGTCAACACCTGTTCTTCTGATTCTTTTAATAGCCATTTCAGCCGTCATATCGGGACGAAGCAGAATAAACTCGGTTGTCATAATCGAGCCTGCGCTGTCCTCGGGATATTTCAAAAGCTCGTTAATCTGCTTTCTCATATCCTTGTCGGCCTGTCTTAAAATACGCTTTACAACATTGGCAGGCATTTCCTCAATAAGGTCAACGGCGTCATCGACAAATAACTCATCGACAACCTCTTTCAGTTCGCTGTCGCTGAAGCCGTGGATAAGGAATTCCTGAGTTTCATCATCCATTTCGACAAAGGTTTCCGCCGCAAGCTCCTTTGGCAGAATACGAAACAGAATCGGCATTTTTTCATCCTGTAGATTTTCAAAAACCGCCGCAATGTCAAACGGTTTCATCGTAATCAAAATGTCACGCAAAGTGCTGAACTTTTTGTCATCAAGCAACACTTTGATAGTTTCGGTAAGGGTTACATTAACCTGTTCCATCATCTTTTCCTCCTTTTTAATTCAATTGGAAGTAAAGACGGTGTCACCCTGAGTATTAAATTAAATCAATTCAAATTAAAATAAAAATACAAAGCAAAATCAATAAAACAAAATGAACGCACAAGCGCACATTCTGTTGCAACTTCGCCCGGGTACAGCGCCTTTATTACCGTCTGCGTCCATTAAATTTTCACCTCATTCGCATTTAAATTCGGGCAAAAGCCCGTACATATTTATTTTATTCTTTTTTATGTCCGATGTCAACGGATTTATCCGCTAAAAATCCACTTTGCAAACATTTTACATTATCCTCTGTAACAGCTTGGTAACTCGGTATAATATTTCTTGCTTTTTGAAGTGTATCAATGTATAATGAATATGCATGATTTAAAATAAAATTTCAAAGATTGGAGATTAACCGTTATGACAGATATGGTTAAAAAATATGTTCCCTATGCGGTAATAATTTTGCTTGTTTATATGCTGTTGCCGCTTGTGTTTATTCCAGGCGCAATGCAAAAGTTTTCACCCGTTGCATATGACTTTGTGTTCCCGATTACAGCAATCGGCTGTTCGGCACACTACTGTTCAAAACACGGACTTGACTTTCTCTTTGCACTCATTGCGCCGATTATTTATCTTCCAAGTATGCTCATCTACAACGGCGGATTTTCTTCAAGCACACTTTCAACAAACCTTATTCTCCTCGTAGTTTATCTTGTTGCCGGAATTTTCGGACTTTTCCTCGGCGACCTTGCTTTCGGTGACAAGCGCCGTCAGAAAGAAAAGGCAGAACAGGAAGAAGCAGAGGAAATGCTTCTTGAGGCAAAGCGCCGTGAAAAGGAAGAGCTTGAGAACATGACTTCATCAAGCAAAAAGTCCGAAAGAAAAGCACCTTACAGACAGGAACGCAGGCCTGCACGCAGACCGTCGCCTGCCCCGCAGAAAACCGAAACAGCAGATGACGATGATTTTGATTATGACAAGTACCTTTCCGGTATTGACAGAAAGCAAGATCCGAACGAAAGCGAAATTGACGATATCTTAAACGAATACGGACACTAACGGCGAGCCGCCGTTCCCAGTTCGTGCAGATAGTATTTATAAGGGCGAAAATAAAATGCCCGAGCAAAACTTTATAGCTGAAAATGTAAAATCAAAGTCGGGAAGACAATTTGCGAAATGCAAAGCATTGTCTTCCCGACTGTTTTTGTTTAATCAGCAGGGGTGTTCATTGGACTCCCGTTTTGATTAAATTTTATGTTTAAATAAGATTATGTGATGTTATGGAAGTTGTGTGTAATTTGCGACATATATATAATCTGTCTTATCAAAAAGATTGTACCATTACTTCGTCAGTTTGCTTTTACATGAAATTTTTATTTAACTCAACCCTACAATATACTTCTGAATCAAGGTTGCGTCAACAACACTGATTTCACCGTCATGGTTTACATCGCTGTTAAAAAGCTGAGTCTTGCCGAATTCTACAATACCTGCAACATATTTCTGAACAGATGTTGCATCTACAACCGTAATGTTTCCGTCTGGATATACATCACCGCAAGTCAGGCAGTTCAATTTGCCACCAATCGTTGTTTTACACTCTGCGCCGTTTTTAAGTCTGCAATATTTATAAGCCATAAGGCCCGTATCCTCGCCAAGCTGTCTTGAAATATAAAACTCCGCATAGCCGTTCTTATCGGGGACAAAAGATGTTACCGCACCTCCGCTGACAAAATATGCGCCCGAGGTTGCATAGCAAGGTTTGCCGCTGCTGTCTGTACCGAAATCCTCATATGTAAAGTCAAAATTCTTGTATGTGCCATCGCTGAGTTTTCCGGTCATTGTGCCATCATCATTAAAGACATCAGGAAAATAGTCGGAGAGTTTAATCCTCATCTTAACATATTCTCCGCCTGTTGAATCATAATTGAATTTCATACCCGTATTACCAAAATAACGATTATCCGCTGTTATCATATGGCGAGTAAATTCCTGATTTTTCGGGAGATTTACAAACTTCGGTGCATCAATACAGTCCTTAAACATCACGCTGTACTTTTGATAATCCGTTGATATGAACATTGCCCCGAAATTCTTTGCCGTATTTTCGGTATATCCCGTTGTTGTAACAAAAAGCTGATTGTTTGAGATTTTCTGCGTTGTACTTGTAACTTCAAAGTCCTTGCGATCTTCATACTCGCTTACCGCACCTGTCATAAGAACCGAACCGACAGTAAGCACACCGCACATTGCGATTGCAGTTATTTTTTTAATTATATTTTTCATTGTTTTTCCTCTTTCTATCAGTAGGGGCGCTCATTGTGTCAAGTGCAACATGGACGCCCGATTTGATTGAATTTTATGTTTTCGCAAAATCAGTTGATGTTATGGAAGTTGTGCGTAATTGGCGACATATATATAATCTGTCTTATCAAAAAGATTGTACCATTACTTCGTCAGTTTGCTTTTACATGAAATTTTTATTTAACTCAACCCTACAATATACTTCTGAATCAAGGTTGCGTCAACAACACTGATTTCGCCGTCATTGTCTACATCACTGTTAAAAAGCTGAAGCTTGTCAAAGTCCTCAATACCTGCAACATATTTTTGAACAAGCGTTGCATCAGTAACAGAAATGTATCCGTTTAAATCCGTATCACCGCAAGTTAAACCGACCAGAGTATCTCCGATTATTCCGTAATCGCAATGAGCGCCGTCTTTAAGTCTGCAATAGCGGTATGACATTACTTTTGTATCTACACCAAGCTGTCTTGAAACATATATTTCAGCATAGCCGTCCTTATCGGGAGCAAAGGATGTTACCACACCTCCGCTTGTCGCATATGCGCCGGATTCCGCATAGCAATTAACACCGATGCTGTCAGTTCCGAAATCTTCGTATGTAAAATCAAAATCCTTGTAAGAACCGTCGCTAAGCTCAGCAGTCATTGTTCCGTTTTCATTGAACAGACGGGAAAAATCGGAAAGCTTGATTTTTACCTTAACATATTCACCGCCTGTTTTGTCAAACTGATAGAATGTCTGAACATTACCGAAATAACCGTGCCCCTGCGTCATCATATATTTTACGAATTTTTCGCCCTTTGGAAGATTTAAAAATCTCGGTGCGTTGATACAATCCTTAAACCATATATCGTAATCCTTTTCTTCGGTTGTTTGGAACTTTGCACCGAAATTTTTATCGGTATTTTCAGTGTATCCCGTAGTTGACACAAAAAGCTGATTGTTTGAGATTTTCTGCGTTATACCTGTAACTTCAAAGTCCTTGTGACTTTCATCCTCGCTTACCGCACCTGTCATAAGAACCGAACCGACGGTAAGCACACCGCACATTGCGATTGCAGTTATTTTTTTAATTGTATTTTTCATTGTTTATCCTCCGTTTTTATTGTTTATCTGTCCGAACCGACAACATATTTCTGCAAAACAGTTGCATCTTCACCGTGATGCAGTCTGCTGTAAATTATGACGCACGCTCACATATTACATAGTAACGGTCAAAACCGCCGTTGCCGTCACTTATGCAGGTAAACATCGTGAGCAAATCTCTGTCCTTCTGCAAATAGCAGTCGCCTGATTCGCTCGGCTTATTGACTTTTGTTTCAACGACCTTGTAATTGAGTGTATCCCAATAATTTGTGATTGAAACCCTGTCACCGATTTTGAGGTTGCGGAGGTTGTCAAAGAATATTCGACCGATGTATCCCGTGTGACCTGCAAGGACTGCGTTTGTATTCTTACCGCCGATCGGCAATGAGGTTGCACTCATATGTGCCGCACCGTAGCTCATATTTGAGCTGTTCGCACCGAGGTAAATCGGCAGACGCATGTTTATTGTTTCGGCGGTAACATAGCCGTAAATACCGTCGGTTATGCCGTAATCTTCAAGATTGACGGCAGCCTGTGAATAGGTATCGTTGCGGAGCATTTCATACTGGTTTGTTTCAAGTTTTTTGTTGTAGGCAACGCTGTCATTGAAAAGTCTGTCGAGGTCAGCCTTGAAAACAACGGGCTGTTTGGAAGTACGCTTGCCGTCCCTGTCAATTTTGTAACCCTCTTCGTCAACCTTGCCGTCCTTGACCGCCTGTTCAAAAGAGCCGTCCTCAGCTTCTTCAACACGGGTATCAAAGCCGTCAGCCTCACCGTTTGAAATCTGTGTTCCGATAAAATTTGATATAGGGGGGAATGCGACAAGACCTATTCCGACAACGAGCATTGCTATTGCCACACCCGTAAGTATTTTTTTAATCATCGGAATCACCACCCGAATCATTCTGATTTTCGTCAGCCAAGTCATCTCTCATCCGTTTTGCACCGTTTGACTTCTTCTTTTTACGCTTGAGCAGAAATACAACCACAAACACAACAAGTGCAACAAAGCCGACAATTATGCCGATTGCGACTGCATAAGGGATTTTGTAACCGAGAAAGAATATGTAACCGTTGTCAAATTTCGCAAGCGACACACCTGTTTCAACATATTTAGTATCATCGTATGCAACATGCTTGCCACGCACAAGAAGTCTGTGAGTATTAACGCCGTATGGGGTACAGGTGAGGAGCGTTACAAGGTCTTCTCCGTCAACAATCCGCAAGGAATTGATTTCCGAGGGAAGAACAACTTCGATTTGATCAACCTCATATTTCAGCGTTCTGTCGAGGATATGAACATAGAATTCATCGCCGACCTTCATATCGGTGAGGTAATCGAAAAATGTTTCTCCCGGAAAACCCGAATGGGCAGAAATTACGGAATGTGTGCTTGCACCGCCGACAGGCAGGGAAGTGTTTTGAAGATGCCCTGCACCTTTAGAAAGAATCTCTTCGCTTGTGCCGTGATAAATCGGCAGATAAACATTGATTTTCGGCACATCAATATAGCCGATAAGACCGTTATCATCAATATTGAGAGTTTTCTCATAATTTGCGCCGATTTTCTGAAAAGCCTTTTCGTCGAACGGGTCGGTAATTATCATATTATTTGAAAGGCTGTTATTGTACTTTGTCGCCTCTTCAAACATTTTTTGAGTTTTCTCACTCGGCATCTGAGCAACCCTGTCGGTGTACTCCTTAACCCTGCTTCTACTGACATAGTTATTAATTGCGGAACTGACAAGCGGATAGCTCATTATGCCGATTCCTGCAACGAATATTAAAACTATTAGTAAAATTGACAGCTTTCGTTTCATAAAATTTTCCTTTTCTGCGTGTTTTTGTTCCGTTGTTATTATACTACATTTTGCCGTGCAGGGCAATACACGGCGAGCCGCCGTATGGACAGATATTATCCGCATATACGGCTCTTGTGTAAATAGAATGGGGATGCGTTGCCGCATCCCCTGAAAATTACATATATTACAGATTTTAAGATAAAAGATATTCAATCAATTATTTAGCTGCTTTCTTTCTCTTAAGAACAAAGAGGAGAACGCCTGCGCAAGCGATAAGTGCTGCACCGCCAACATAGAACATCATTGTACCCATACCACCTGTTGAAGGAACTGTTACAGGATAATCAGGAACTTCTACCTGATTTACTTCGCTTGAATTACCGTCAACTGAAACTGTAATAACACCTGTTGTGCTAATAACAACTGTGTACTCAGAAGAGTTAAGGTTGTATCCTGATGGTGCTTTTGTCTCCTGAACTGTGTATGTACCTGCAGCGAGCTTTGCAAATGTAACATTACCGCTACTGTCTGTTGTCTTAGTGTCAATCAATGTGCCCTCTTTTGTCTTGAGTTCAAATGTTGCATTGCCAAGACCCGTCTTGTCAGTTGTTGTGCCATCATACTTGAATACAGGAAGGTCGAATGTGTAAACATATACTGTATCATCGCCCGGCTTTGAAGTCTGACCGTATGTGTTTGTGTATGTAAGGCTGTCGCTGTTGCTGTTGTCTGTTGTATTGTAGCCTGAAGCAGCTGTGTCCTTAAGAATTGCTGTAAGTGTTACAACAACATCTGAACTTGCATAGAAGTCATTACTGCCTTCTTCACCTTCAGCTTTTTTAGCATTAGCAAGATAATCTGATGTAAGAGAAATCTGAATATCTAACAAATTTGTTTTATCTACAGTATAATCTGTACCTTCTTGAAGCTTAGTGCTGCCAACCATAACTTCTGTTACAGCTGGATCTCTAAAACTATCTGAAAGGTTATCGTGGATTGTGTACTCAGTAAGCGGAACTTCCTTAGAACCTGTAACTGAAGCTGTGAGCTTAAATGTTACTGTGTCGCCTGCAGAAGCAGTTGTGTGCTTAGTATCGATGTCGGCACCAACGATTTCCTTAGAAACTGTAACTTCACCTGTGTTAATCTTGAGTTCGATTGGAGCTTCTGCTGAACCCTGAGTTGTCTTTGTGCCCTCAGGAAGAGCAAAGAGAGCGCCGCCCTTTTTCTTTACGCTTGTTTCAGCAGGCTGGCCTGTAACCTTAACATAGTAAACACCTGCTTCATCTGTACCGAAATTGTAAACATCTTCGTCAGAAGCGAATGTGTGGTCACCCTTGCTGTCTGCAAATGTTGCATTTTCGCAAGCCTCGAGAAGAGCCTTTGAATCGTTACCTGATGCATTTTTCCAAGTCTTGAGAGCTGTTGCAACAGCTGTGCCACCCTGGATTTCTGTATATTCGCCTGTTGTTGTGTTGATTGTTGCTACCTTATAAACATTTACTTTAAAGCCGTTCTTGCCCTTGATAAATGCGTTATAAGCATCGCTTGTTGCTGCGCTTGCTGAGAATGGAATCATGAGAGCGATCATCATTACTGCAAGAACAGCTGCAAAGATTTTCTTTGTAGTTTTCATTTTTCTTTCTCCTTTGTGTTTGATTTAATATATGTAATTCTATTCTAACCGAATGGTTAAACTGAATTTGGGTGGCTGCGTGGCAGACACCGGCTAACAACGGTGTCCGTAGCAGTCAAAGAGGTTTTCTATGAAAGAAACATATGATTAAAAAATCACCTGTTCTAACAATTTAAATCATATCGGGTTACTTTCTGCGTCCTGCTCTGCGTTTTTTACGAACTTTTCCGTAATAGATTGCATAGCCCGTGAACATTGTCACCGCAAGACCTGCAACCGATACACCGAGAACAACATAACCGTTCATTCCGTCACCGCTTGCCGAAGGCATTGTGATTGCACCGTCAACATAATTATATGTAACATTGTACTCACCCTTAACAGGGAGTGTGAAGTATGAAAGTGTGTAGTTCGGGGTGTAACCCTCTGACGGTTTGTACTCAAACAGACAGTATGTTTGATATGTTGAAGTACCTGTTATATAATTGTCGGAACTTTCGTTCCATACAACTTTACCGTTTGTTTTTGTAAACTCGCCCTGACCGTCCTTGAAGATTGTCAGTTTGTCAAACACAGCCTGACCGTTGCTGTCTGTCTTTTTAGAAACCATATGAGTTTTCATTGAGGCATCATTAATGATTGTATTGATATCATCTGCAGTAAAGATACCCTCCTCGGATACCTTCATCACAGCAAATTCCGTATCACTTACATTACCGCCTGTCTGATTCTTCTTGTTTACTGTTGCACTTCCGTGTGTGGTTTCATTTTCAAACACGGCTTTTTCAACAGGAGAAGAATTGTTGAAGTAAGTTGCAAGCTGAGCATCGGTTTTGCCTTCAATATCTGAGTTCTTAACCTTAATGTACTTAGCCGCCGTTACTTCACCGCTTTCAAGCAATTCAATCTCGGCAAGCCAGGTGTTTGTATCCATTTTATAATCGGATGCATTTGCACCTTCGGCAAGAGCCTCGGTAATCTTAAATCTGTAAACACCCGCAGTGACTAATTTGAGGTTTTTGAATTCAACCTTACCGCTTTTGTCAGGTGTTTCCAAATTCGTGGAAATTGTTTTTGCGCTGTTTGTCTTGATAGGTTTGCCGTCGGCATCAGGTTTTGTTGTATCCATTGATTCAAGACCTGTCAATGTATAGACGAACTTGCTGCCGCTGTAAGCCTGACCGTCAAGAGTTTTATTTACCGAAATGGCAATGTTTGTAGGATTAACCTTATTGATAAAGTTAAGCGCATTTCCTGCTTCGGCGAGAGTACCGACAAATGTACCGTTGAAGTCCTGATTGCCTACTTTGTAGGGGACATAACCTATAACATTTTTCTCTGTAATCTTATAGGTTGCACCTACAGGAATATTGAGAAGCTTAATGCTTTCGCCCTTTTTGATTGTGAACGAACCGTCCAAGGGTGTACGGTAAGCTGTGCTTGAATAATCACTTGCGCCCTTCTCTTTGAGCTGATACTCAAGAGGATAGGTCTTGTAATCATAGGTTGAACCGTCGCCGTCAAAGTCGAGAGCAATCGCAAATGTAAACTGCTGATCTGTATCGTAATCGGTTTTACCGTCTTCACCAACAACATCCTTTGAAATTTCAAGAGGTGCTGTCATTATACTGTTGGTATAGTTGAGCTGGAGCTGTGCATAAGCCTTTTTATCAGCGGGATCCGCAAGATTGAATTCCGACTCCGTAGCTGAACCGCTCTTGATTATTGAACCGACTCTGTTGTTAACGAGTTCCCAGTTCGTTGTGTATTTAAGATTACTGCTGTCTGTTGACTCGTCAACCGTCATATCGTTGCCGGTCTTGAATGAGTTGTCAAAGTCAGCTATATAATTATCTTTAAGTGTGAAACCGCTGTTTGAAAGAGTTTCATTGCTTATGTTTTCGTCTGATTTTGTAAGCTTGTAGCTTTTACCGGAGGTATCTTTGCCGTTCTCTTTGATTGTATAATCAAAAGTTTCATTAGCTTTGAGGTCATCTGAAATTTCAGAAACAACATCGCCTGTATCAAGTGCCTTTGTAACCTTGAGGTCATTGTTGGCAGGTGTCATTGTAAAGTTTACTGAGAAGTTAGACTCAGCCTCACCACGCTCCATATAGAATACTACCATATGGTATGTCTTGTTAGGATCAAGCTGAACACCATTGTTGATTGTCTTTGTAACGATGCCAAGATTTGTATGATGTAACACAGCGTCTCCGGTATACGGAGTGCCGTTATCGTTCCACATTCCACCGTAAAGGTCTGAAAGCGTAAGGGGGGCATCTGGTGTAAGATTGCCGTCAGTTATATTCTGCCACTTACAGAAGTTAGCTTTTGTATTTTTGCCAAGGTCTGCCTTTTTGAATTTGTAAAAACCGTCTGATTTGTCATAAGGTTCTACATAACGTTTACCATTATTATCTACACCAACACTTGTATCCTCCCAAACATTCAGACAGAAGTATTTATTATTTGTCTTAACCCAAAACTCATCACTCGGAACTGTAACTGTTGTCGACGATGATGAAGATGAGTAGTCGGCAAATACATCGTCAGCTGTTGCTTTCATTGTATTAAAGTTAATTGAACCTTTTGCCTCTTTATGGTCACCACCGAGGTCGAGAGCAAGTTCTGCGTTAGCACCTGTTGAATCTTCACCGATATAAACCCAAAGGTCATCGTCACCGCTGAAGTTAAAGGTTGCAGGTTTGTCGTCTGCAAGTAAACCGTTCTTCGGAACTCTGAAGTCTATATCAAGTCTGATACCGAAACCATAGTCAAGGTTATCGTTAGTACCCTTGCCCGATGATGTATTTGAAGTATTGTTGAATGGGAAAACACCATAACCGTTTTCTGTACCGCCGAATTTTCCCAAATCATCATGTACACCAAATTGTTCGCCCGCACCGTAGTTAATTTTGGTAGGTGTGAGGCCGTTCCATGTAAAGTAGATGTTATCTTTTGCATTTTTTGAAGTGAATTCATAAGTAGTAACACCATCAGGGTCAGTAGTTGTACGGAACGGGAAAGATGACTTATAAACATTGGCAACTCTTTTATCATTATATGTAGCGGTTGAAAGTGCCTCAGCATCAAAGTAAGGAGCCTTGACACCATTTGCAACCTGAAGATTGCCCTTACTGTCAAGCCTGTTGTACATAAGACCCTGTAAGGACTGGTTATAATTACCGTCGCCCCATGCCATACCGTTGGCGTTGTTTACTGCATAGTAATAGTTATCATTAAAATCGTTGATGTTTGTAAGTCCTTCTGCGTGGGTCTTAAATGTATCGTAGTGTTTATCACCCCTATACATATTACCGAAGTAGAGAGGATACTTCCAGTCCGATTGATGATCTAAAGCAATGTCGCTTATGTACTTGTTGAAGTTATCAAACTGATACCAATAGTCATACATATTGTCGTTACCCTGACACTGAAGATACCCGTTCGCCTGCTCCATATCCGACCAGTAGTCAAAGTATGTTGCGTCAACGCCTACGATGTCAGGATTATCTTTGAATGAATTTTCAACGACAGCACCATAGTTTACATTGTCTATTTCCGAGAATTTTGTCCAGCCTTCGCCTCTGGCTGTCTTAACATATGTAGCCGTGTTATCGCTGTAGCCCGAACCATCATATTCCGAACCTGTCGGATATGATGTTGCAGAAGATGCACCGTTGAGGTTATGTTCGTTCGGATGGAATCTTAAAAGCGCACCCGCCGGAATTTCACCTTTGAACACCACAGAACCGCTTACCTTGGTGTCTTTGGTGTCTTTTGTAAGCTCAACTGTTCCTTCATAGGCATCGTTGTAGTCAAAAGTTGCATAAACCTTTGTAAGCGACTTCCAGTCATCGTTTGAAACATAAACTGTTTTATATTCTGCTTTCGACTGTTTGTCGGGAGCTTGAACAGAAAGGTATTTACTTTCTTTGAACGAGCCGTCGGTAGAAAGATAAAATTCTGTGTCGCCCGTAGCACCAGAAATGTCGATGGTCTTGATGAACGGGTTAGTCCACTGACTTTTTGAAGCATCATAAAGAGCATTATCGGCACTGTATGAGTCGTTAATACCGAGGTCGCTTGTTTGTGTTTCGCCCTTGTTGCTGAAGATTACATTTTTATGGGATGACTTAACATCTACATAGTAGTAATCGCTGTTTGAAGATGTCTTAGTCATTGCAACACCCGGCCACTCTGCGTTGAAGTCAGTATCGTTTACCCAAGAATATGCATAAGCTTCATTATAGGTATTATTGCTGTTATAAAGATAGATACGACGGGAATCGCTTGCAACAGTCTTATCGGGAAGAGTAAATTTAACCCCGGAAGAAAGCTCAATTTTTGTTGCACCGGATGGTGCAGTGGCTTCAAAAACTCCCGAAGAATTTTTGCTTACAGTACCCGTACTGAGAACCGTGCCGTCATCCTGAGCAAAACGACATGTAACAGAAGAAAAACCATTCCATTCCTTATTCTTGTTCAGGTTAATGTAAATCTTCTGATCCAAAGATGTTGCCGCAAACACATTAAGCGACATACCCGACACGGCACATATCGAAAGCATGAGGGTAAGTGCAAGCACAAGAGAAAAGCTTTTCTTTGCGGTTATGCAAAGCTTTTTACCTAATTTCATAATTTTTTCTTCTCCTTCATTGCCGATTACTTTGTTTTGGCAGTCAAAGTACAATTAAACAGAACTGCATAGGACAGTCCAATATATCTGCCAACTAATTATGAAACGCAATTTTTTGAATTTGTTCTTCTTTTTTACTTGTATACAAGTATATAATATTTTATTGCATATTTGTAGAGGCAAT
>OHUB01000899.1_pt1 | contig 13344 bp, 10 predicted proteins | sample 1579091 | NCBI WGS metagenome assembly OHUB01 (sample SAMEA3879566, study PRJEB24766) | human gut metagenome | biome: human-associated habitat; feature: feces | place: USA | collected 1985/1987
ATTTATTTTCATCATCCCTACACTTTTTTCGAAAGCTTAGTTTTAACTGTCCTGAATAATCTTCAAAACTATCCTGCTCATAATTCTCTACATCTTCTAGTACTATTGCAAGCCATATTCTTGCATCCAGTGAATTTATTTCTACGGTTTCTCCACAAGTAATGTATCCAGATAAATCTGAATAAGGAACCATAAATCTACCTTATCCATTTATATTATTTACAAAATAAATACTTTTCATGTATTTAATTATGTGGCGGTAATCCTTTATATCTAGACGTATAAACCTCTTCAATTCGTTGCGCATACTTTTCAATTCGTAAGCTTGAGTTTATATCTGGTATAGTGTTACTAATTCTTCCAGTCACGGCATCCCACACTACAAGAGCAATTGATTCAGCCTTATGATTCTCTTCATCAACACCAAAACGTTCATTCATTCTCTCTAATGTATGAATAATTCCTTCTGCCTGACTGTCATTTAAAGCTTGTTCCGGAATAAGAACTAAAAATAAAGCCAACGCATATCTAAAACGCGTATGTAATGTTGTAGCCTCAGCCGCAATATCATTAATCATATTTTGCCAATTCTTTTTTATACTCTTCGCATCATTTAGAGTTTTACTATCATATGCAATCCGAACCCCATCCGGTCTATATGCCATATCAAAATTCTGTGGACGTACTCCGCCTATAATTCTTGTATCACCAACCTCAACACAATCTGCAACAGGCGGTAATAAGGCATTTTGACTTAATGGTGCTTTCACTGGAATGCCACCAAGCATCTGTGCAATAGCATCCCCCACAATTGGATCAAGAGCCTTTCCAAAGTCCATAGCCTGCTTTCTATCAAAACAATTAGCATTTTTAGCCTTGCCAACAGTTGACGAAACAGTATCAAGCCAAGTCTTCCCCCATGGCTGAAGTAAATTCTGCGAAAATGTAATATTAGAAATTGGCTGTAACTTTGCCATGTGATTCATCTCCATTCAATAATGGATAATTATATCATACAAATATATATTTTACACCGCCTTTCTTCAAAAGTGTTTTATATCAAATTTTTTATTGTGTGATATAATCTATGTAATTCAACAATATCCATATCCAATATCGGTTCATACATAAATGAATTTACGTGAATATGTTCTGGTGTCATTATATTTACTTCATTTAGTATTTTAATCTTATCAGCATCTCCAAATTGTTTGTATCCATTAAAAAGTTCTCGAGTTTGATTCCTATTATTCTGCACAAAATTCATAAATTCCACATTTGTTCCTCTATAATTTTGTTTATTTTTTCTCCATGATAGCTGGCCTGTATAATTATGAATCTGTTGAATTATATACTCTTCCGCTTTATGTCGTATACCAATAGATAATACTATTTTATTTTCCAATTTAGTGTCAGATGTTGTAATATCGTCACATACTGAATATAACTTGCTTAAAACTACGACATCAGTTCCAACCGATGCATCAAATTGTGTTACTCCTGCGTAATGTTTATATAACGGTTCAATATCTCCAAAAGTAATTCTCCGAGAATCTTGTTTTTCATGTAATAAAGAAGTTAAGAATAAGAAATCCTCTCCTGTATGTGAAATATTTTGATCTACACCATATTCTATCAAATTCCTTACAAATGGTAGTAACGCAAAAATATCTTTTTCTTTAGGATTATTTTTCCAATTTTTGAATGGTTTGTCCTGATAATATTCTACTTCTAATTTCAATACATCATTAGAATAATCTGCAATGAGACGATTACTTCTATTAACCGATAATCTACTTGCAACTGTACGATAAAAATCAAAATTATGGGTTAAAATCAACATATAAATATTCGATACTTGAGCTAGTTCATATAAATACTCTATAATTGCATATTTATTTTTGTAATCAAATGAATCTGCAATATCATCAATAACAAGTAATGTTTCTTCCCCTGTATTTTTTATCTGCTCAATATCAAAAATAATGTTCAGTAAATAAAGTGCCCTTTTCTCCCCTTGACTGAGCGTATCTAATTTTTCAAGCTTACTTCTATCAATTGTTTTTACAGTATCTCCTTTTTTAAACGAAAATTCAACTTGTGGTACACTTTCTCCTATAATAGCACCTTTCAAATTAACAACGTTCATCATAAACGGAACCGTAAAACGTTGATTAAATATGTCTAATGCCTTTTTCCATGGCGTATCGTCAATTTCAAGTGCATCTATCGCTTCTGAGAAGTCATTATACTTATCACATAATTCTTCAAACAATATACTATTATGTCTAATATAAGATTCCCACAAACATTTCTTCAATGTCTGCAACTTATCTAATGCAAGAAATCCTATAATTTCTGGATTAGTTTCTATAATATCCTTCAATACAATTCCCTTAGAATCATTAAGCAAATTTTCTATCGCTTTATATGCTGGTGTTTGTTGAATTTTAGTTTCAATATTTGATATGTGCTGTTCTAATGCTTCTGAATTAGTAATAGCATCCTGTCCAGAAAGTATTACTTTATTTTGTTTAACAAAAAAAGCATCTTTTACTAAAGATTTTTTCAAATCCTTAAGTTTTGGCAACGTAAGATTTCCTTTTTCCAAATATTCAAATGAAGAATATATTTCATCTGAAGAAGTAATAAAATCACGTATGCCTTCTTGAAATTTCGTGTCTTTAATTTTTTTCAAAACTGTATCATCAAAAATTACGGAGTACGGAATATCACTACATTCTATTTCTGGTTCATAGGAAGCAAGTTCCATTAAATTAGAAAGAATATCTTTTTCATTAAAATCAAAATCTTTCACAATTGTTGGTTCCAGTTCGTATACAGTTTTTCCCAGAGATGTTCTTTTTATTTTAAGTCCAGAATCCTTTTCCAAAGCTTTCAGTAATTTTGTGCGAACTTTAAAAACATCTTTTAACTGTGTTTGAATATCTCCTTTTATCAACAATGAAGAAATATCTGATTCGTAAGAACTCTCATAAGATTTTACAACAAACACCTGTTTCTTTTCTATATCTTGCCCATCAATTTGCACTATCGCTGATCCTGGCTCACCAAATATAGCATCTGAAATATTTTCCTTTTTTCCTTGCTGAATTAATTGAAAAGTTTTTGCAAATGATGTCTTCATAAGACCATTTCTTGCATATATAGAAAATGTATTGCCTTTTCCAAAATCAAATTCATGTTTTAATGAGTCAATTCCAAAACAATTTGTCAACTCTATATTAAGCTTGTTCATTTAACATCCCCCATTACAACTTTTAATATTACGAAATTCTTTTTTCTTTTCTTCCAATCCGACGTTCACTTAATTTTGTCCATATATTTCTTAATGTACCAACTTCATATTTTGTTAATCCTAAGCCTTCTATCAGCAATATCTGATCTGTATAATCCAATACTTCGTCAATCCTGTCATCTCGAATTAGTTTGTCTATTTTATTAACATCTAGCTTTTCTGCATTCTTCATCGGAATTTTTAACTGACGTATTTCTCCTGGTTCAAATGTTAATACTCCACCACCATAACTTCTTCCTGTTATTTCTGCCAATGCCAATGTAAAAGAGTTTAAAAAAGCTGCTGCTACAAACTCAGGATTAACTCCATCTAAGAAACGTACTTTATGAATTGTATCTGTGCTTACAGCATTTACATGATTCAATATAATTCGCGGATAACGATTAACCTGTCTTAAAATAAAGGCATCTGGCTCCCAAGATTGCGGAACACAATACCAATTTTTTCTTATTCGGCATTTATATCCTTTATTATATCCTTGTTCTACACCATAATTAATGTACTCTTGTTCTGCTTTACTAAGTTCTGAAAAAGGCAAATTTTTAGGCATAAACATATATACTTTTTTCCCATTTTCAATCAATGTCTTAAAATCACGTTCTGACAAAATAACACCTTTTAATTGCTCTGTTCTCCCGATAACCATACGAGTCGAATTAGCAAGTTGATACTCATCAACTGTATTCCTGTTCAACAAAAAGAATGCATTTTCTCCGCTTACTAATCCCACATTTATTTCGAATAACTCTGTGGTAAACGGTATCTTTTCACACTCTCTTAATCGCCTAATTAATTTTATTTCCTTGTTTGTCAAATAATATTTAATCCATTTTTCTGTACTATGATTAAGTTCTTTTATTTCATAGTTGTAGAAATTATTAAGATCAAGCTCTTTTAAATCATCCAAATCACTTAATTCAATTACCTGAATTCCCTTATCCTCAGATTTTTTCTCTCCTAATAACAAAATCACTTCTTGTTGAATCTCTTCAAAAACTAATTTCTGAAAAGTAATTAATGTTAATCTGTCAAAATATCGTGCTAGAAATTCTCTCGTTTCTCCTGCGTAATTTACTTGAAATAGTTCTGCTGGAATGACCATCCCTAATCTTCCATTTTCACTTAATGCCAAACACGATAGGGCCAAAAAAGGTAACCAAATATTAGTTAATTTCGTCGGATGAAATCCATTTTCCTTCATATAGGAAAACGCAATTTCTCTCGATTTTTCATCAAAATCTTGGTAACGGATAAATGGTGGATTTCCCACAATTGCATCATAATCACTTTTTCCCGCAACCTTATCTCTATAAAATGCAAAGAAATCTTGACATTCTACATTCGTACCGTATTTCATTGCTTTTCTCGCTTCATCAAGACATAATTCTACTCCTGTAATATCAGTTGTAATATCTAAATTTAAATTAAGATTTTCTATTCTTTCTACTATAGCTTTTAAAAAATTCCCATCACCACAACTGGGTTCTAATATTTTTTTTGTGTTTTTATTTATTATCCACTTACAAATAAATTCCGTAATAGCCTGTGGGGTATAATATCCCCCACGCAGCTTATCAAAACTTTTTTTACTCTTCATCTAAATCCTCTCGTCTACAATTCTCAGCTCCATATAATTTTGAAATTAACCCATCCAATTTCTTATCCTCTATTTGAATTAATCTCTTATATGTTTCTTTTTGAGGTTTTGTCTGTTGTTGATCCCTCTTATTTTTTAATTCCATAAGGTTCTTAACCGTATCGACTATCGTATCATGGATTTTCACTTCATTTGAATCATCAAAGTTTATTCTATAGATTGGTAACTGCGCAACAAATTGTTTTCCATGTGAATAATAGTCACCTCGAAACTTACTTGCTTTGCTCTTTACAACCATTTCTATCATCCAATAATTTAGTACTGCCTGAATGTAAAACAATGATTCTTTTGTATCTTCTTTCTTTTCTAATCCATAGAATGGCCCATTTCCTCCACCGGTAAAACAAATTGTTCTATTATCATATACATAATTTCCCTGAGTTGCCAAAACTGACCAAACTAAATGTTCACCTTTTACAAATCTCTTTAAACTTTGGCTTCTACCAAATTGATACCAATTATTCTCTGACATGTTATTGATGCTCCGCTTACACAGCTCTTCTTTAAAGGATTCAAAATATTTCAATGTCTTAGGGAATAATTGTTTCATTTCATCTATTGAATATAATACCTGTTTCTTTCCCTTCTGATAATACGGAAAAATAATTCTTCTATTTTCCTCAATTTTTGCATATTTTTCTAATTGCATATCATAAATACACGGTTTAGTAATTGCAGCTTCAATTTCTTGTTTTCTTCCGTTGCAATCAATAAATTTTATAATCCCTTTTTCCTCTGATTTTGGTTCAATAATATATATTGGATCTGCACTTGTTTGCAAACCTACAAAAATATCAGCTAATGAATCTAACGACTGACATTTCCCTTTCTTCTTTTCCAAAGTTCGCACTATTTCATTGGATAAAAAAGTCCAAGGTGCTGCACTAAGATACTCGATAGGATATTCTTTCATTTCAGCTGATTCTGTTGCATAAAATTTATTAATATCTTTAACAAAACCAATCTCAAATGTCTTCCTCTCATTTTTTTCAACAAATAATAAGCACGTATACGTACTTCTTCCCTTAAAAACCTGTTCTGTTCCAAAGTGAATTATTTGTTTAACACATTTTTTCTCTGATAACAATTTTCGTAAAGAAGCACCAGACTTGATAAGCATAAATTTATGCGGAATAATATATCCCATTTTCCCTTTTGGTTTCAATAATTGCAGTCCTTTTTCCATAAATAAAAAATATTTATCCAATAAATCTGATTTTGCCGTTTCATATTTTGAAACTTCAGATTTATAATATTCATATTCATTTTCAGAAAAATGCACCATATTCTGAACCCGAATATATGGAGGATTTCCTACAATTGCATCGAATTTTTCTCCTTCAAATTCGTTTTCCCAATTGAATATTTTAATTTTTTCAACCATTTCCGGATCATTCAATATATTAGAGTTAAACTCTATGTATTTTTCGTCTACAAGACTATTGCCATTTTTAATATTGTTATCTAAACTAGGTAAAATCCGACAGTTATTGTTTTTTACAAAACTTTCCATTTCATATAGAGAGCTATCTTCTATAAGTTTTATAAGCAAACTAAACTTAGCAACTTCTACCGCCAAAATATCAATATCTACTCCCCATATATTATTCTGTAAAATCTCTCTCTTTTTTTCATATGACAACTTAAAGTTATTTCCTACATCACTAATAAGTAATCCTTTTTGTATCGCCATATCTAAACAATTTTTCATATAATATTCAATATAACGATTTATAATAAATTCATATGCAGAAAGCAAAAAGTTTCCGGAACCACAGCAAATATCTGCTATTCTATAGCTATCCCATTCCGTAAATTTTTCATCAGAAAATAATGGCGTCAATGTGGTTTTCACAATAATATCTGCAATATTTTTAGGCGTATTTACTACGCCCTGAGAATCCACAATCTCTGGTTTTCTTTCTGCAACCACAATTCCATCTTTAATTACTATTTCTTCTTCCAAAAATAATTCATAAATTTGACCGATAATAAATGGATCAACTATGCTAAACTCGTAGCAACTATTTGGATAATACAATTCTTTAAAAATATCCACAAGTATACTATCAGATATTTCAAATTGTTCCCCATCAATCAGTTCAAATAAACCAGAATCATACTTTTTATCTGCCGCTGTAAATACCTTTTTCAGCTCTGCATATGTACCTATATTTTTAAGGCTTTCATATTTTTCTAATTCCCTATCTTCACATATTCTCAAAAATACAATTCGGTTAATCAATTTCTGAACAAAAATGTTTAATGTTTCCTGATTAATCGTAGAATTATTTTTAACAATATCCTCGCTTAATACCAATCTCCATTCTTTTATTTGTGATAAAAAATATTTATCAAATGGTTCTTTCTTTAATGAACTAGATATATTTTCAAAGGTTTTTTCAAAGGCTCCTGAAACTACAGTCTCATATGAAAGCAATCTAGATATCTCATCAAATTTATCTACATATTCTGTAAAATGGAAATGAGCAACTTGCGCAACTGAAGGTTTATCATTCTCATTCGGTCTTACTGATGTATCATAGATAACCAAATCCGTAAAATTCGATAATACAGATATTTCAAGATTTCCATTCCAACCATATCGTCTAGTTTGAAATGCCGCTTCTTTACTTGCCATAATATCTACATTAGGTTTTTTAGTTTCTAAAAAAAAGTATGGTGTAGATCCCACATGAAATTCATAATCAGGCTTCTTTTTTACTTGTTTACCATTTTCTTCTACAAAAACCGATGCTTCATGTTTTACTTCTCTTAAATGTTGCGGCAAATTCTTTTTGTTTTGCACATCCCATCCTAATATTTCAAAAAATGGATTCACAAAATCATTACGAACTTCTGTCTCATTGTAATCTGGTCTGTTGTATTGTTTAAAGTGTTTCTGATAAGCTTCTACAAGTTTAAGTAATCTATCGTTTTCCATCCTTTTCCTCCCCTACTTTTTTCTCTTTAAAAGTGTCAATTTCAACCAAATCACCAATATCACAATTAAATTCATTACATATCTTTTCTAAAACTGTCAAAGTTACTGCTTCCCCATTAGTCATTTTAGCAATAGTTCCACTACTAATCCCTGTTCTTCGTTTTAAATCCCCTTTTTTCATTCCATTATCAATTAGAATTTTCCACAGTCCGTTATATGAAATTGCCATCTTTTACCTCTCTCTTTATCTTTCGAATATACGTTCTGTTAGTATAACATTATTTCTTTCCTCCGTCAACAATGCGTCCATAAAAATAGATGCTATATCTATTTTTTTATATTTCTGAATTAAACGCTATCTCTTTAAATCTAATTGATTATAATCGCATGAATCACAATCTCCTCCGCACAAGCCCGGATATTATTCATTTTTCCAACCCATTCCATCTGATTCTGCATCTTCAGTTCTCCCGTCACTCCCTGCTTTTCTTTCATCTGCTCCACCAGTCTGTCCATCATCTGATTACATTCCTCGTCAACCTGATGCAAATGCTCATTCAACTTCCCAGCAAGTATCAGTTCCAGATATAATCCTTTCCGATGCTCTTTCAAGTATGATTTTCTCAATATTCCATACTTTCCAATCGGATATTCTGTCACTTCTGGGAGGTATAGGTCTGGATAGTACAGACCGTCCTCTTCTAAAGTGTAACTGATTCCGTTTTCTCCCATAATGTGTTTCTCCATGATTGTCCTCCTATCTTGCTCCCCGATCTTTGTTCTGACTACGGGTATGCTGTTTATTTTTCTGTTCATTCTGTATTTCTTGTTTCTTTTCTGCCAGTTTTGCTCTAATACCATGTGCTACTGGCTCTTTGCCAGTTTCTTTCTTCCATTTTGCTATTGCAGTTCGATACTCGCTATACTCAGTTTGAGAAGCCTTAAAATCTTTTAAAAAATCCTGTACACTTCTATAACCGATCTTCTGCACAATCCTCGGAAGGTACTCTTTCATATCTCTGATCTGGCTTTTCAGTTCATCAATTTCTTTCTGCAATTCTTTTTTCTTTCTCCCTTTAAACCATCCCGTGACCTCTGACAGTTCTTTCTTCTTTGCAGAAAGCTGTTTTTGTTTCTGTTGAATTGCATCGTTTTGATCTTCCAGTTCTTTATTCACTTTAAATAGTTTCGGATACTTTGATGCAAGCCTTGTCATTTTAGGTTGTTCCGGTTTTGACTCTTCTTCTTTTGTTGCTTTGACTGCTGCCATTCTATTTTCAGCAACATGCTCTGGGTGTTCAGTTTCCGTTTGCTCTGTCTGGTTTGGCACTTCCCTTGGTTTCTTAAACAGCACACTTGCTATCAAAAACTCCAATGCCTCAACAGCCACTGTTACAATTCTGGAAAATAATCGTGGTCTGTTTCCACGCCGGGCAATTGATTCCCTGATCGGCTCCATGATTTCTTTCCGCTTCACTTCCATTATCTTCGGTTCCGGCACTCCACTAATCAATGCCATATCAACAGCTCTGTTCCATTCCTGGCGTTTTTGGTTATCCGCTTCTATTTCCTGTGCTTTTGGATTATTTTTGCCGATTTTCTTGGCCGGAAGATAGACGCTGTTTTTATCAAATACCTTTAAGTGCTGCTCAGGATCAGAGATATGGCGGTTGATAAGTTCCGTATACACTTCTTTTATCTCTCGGAGAAAAGGCTCTCCCTTAAAGCGTGTGTCTTTAGTGGTAAACAGATGGCTTTCGTATACCTCGCCTTTTTTGATGACGGTACAGCCTTTCCGTATCTGTCCGTCATCTCCCGTGATTTCCTTTTTGGTGCGGACACGCCTTCCAGTCTCGTCAAAGAACACGCTGCGGGAAGCAATCTTCACATCAGGTTCGGGGAGCAGTTTCCTCTCGCTGAAAATCAGGTGGATATGATAATTCGTCTTGCGCTTGTTGTGGTGGAGGGCGGACACGCATTCCACACTGTACCGCCTGCGGAACTCCTCTGTAAAGTCCGTGAGTACCTGCTGCGGCTCGTATTGCGTATAGATTTCGGGCAAGGCGATAATCAGTTCCCTTGCTTCGATACATTTACCCTCTGTACCGCTGCGCTGAAACTCCTGCTGGCTTTCCCTTGCAAGATTGCTCCAAAAGGTGCTGTCGGCGGTGCGGTGGGTGGCATAGAGATTTTCCTGCCTTGCATGGCTTGTAATATATGATATTCGCCCTTTGACATTGGGCAGCTTTGACATCTGGATAAAACTGTGTCTCGGCATACATCATCTCCGTTTTCTGTTGTCAAGGTGCGTCCTTTTTTGCAACCGTTTACGGTTACGGCTGTCGCTGCGGCAACGGTGACAGCCCCGTATCATACGCCGCAGGCGGTTGATACGGAAGCCCCCTGCAAGGGCGAAATACCCGGAGTACAAATCGAAGATTTGTGCGAGGGGTGTATTTCGCTCTCAAACGCCGAGGGCTTAGGGTTAACTTTCCGAAAAGAGAATGGATTGTCATTCCACTCTGCGGACATCATCGGGCTTCAGAAGATTTCTTCCCTGATTGACCGTCAGAAATCGTTCCAGCGTGTCCCTGCGGATAATGGTCTTGCGCCCCACTTTGAGGACGGGCAGCTTTCCCCATTCCACCAGCTTCCGCATGGTGTTCCTGCCGATACCCGTACATTCTGCGGCTTCCTCTATGGTAAGTCCCATTTTGACTGCGCTCATTCTATCAACCTCCTTTTTAGAATGCTCATTTTGCAACTACTGTTTTATCATTATACTTATTCTGCTATCTCTTGTCAACCTATTTTGCAACCATTCATAGTTTATTTACAACTTTTATTGAAATAATGGTTGCAAAATAAGTATTAGCGTGTTATACTGATACCAGTCAGGAGGTGAACACCTTGAAAAAAGAAACCACATTCACCGCAAAACAGGTCGGTGGGCGGATTAAGGAACGCCGCACAGAGTTAAACATTACCATGCCGGAACTCGGCAGGCGTGTGGGCGTGAACAAATCCACCATTCAGCGGTACGAAGCGGACGGGGTTGATCCGAAGCGCACAATGGTTATCAACGGTCTTGCGGAAGCGTTGCTCACAACTCCCGAATGGCTGACAGGTCTTTCCGATGATAAGGAATATGACACCTATACTCTCTGCCAGCGGGATATTGAGGAACACATCAAGAAGTATCTGGACACAGTTTCCCATACAGTAAAGGGCGAGCCGCACCAGCAGCTTCTCACGACATTTCTCGGCAAGATGGTTGACCTGTATACGGTTATGACCTACTACTTTGCTGACGCTATGGAGGAAGTTGACCGTGTGGCGGAGGACAAGGGGCTGAAAGAGTCTCTTGGGCGGTACGCCATAGAGTCCGGGGCAATCATGGAGCAGGTATACCGCAAGAAGATGGAAGTACCGATTGAGGATATGAAACGGTTTTTAGACGGGATTTTACATATCCACGATGAGGGGCGCACAAGAATGTCGATGGGCGCACTTTTCGGGATAGTGGAGGAAGCCGAAGAAAGGCTTTCCGAAAAAGAAAATTCCGTGGCACCTTGACAAGTAAAGACGCCAGTTGACTTCCACTGGCGGAAGTGACACAATTACTTTACGCACACCATATGTCACAGTCCCGATTGCCACGGATAGAAAGGAGTTTTTTATCTATGGCAAAAGGTTCTGTAAGAAAGAAAGGCAAAAAGTGGTACGGACGCTTTTACATTGAAGATGAAAGCGGCAGAAAAGTGCAGAAAGAGTTTGCAGGCACAGAGAGCAAAGCGGAAACAGAAGCCATGCTCCGCAAAGCGATAGCGGACTACGAGGAAAAGCAGTTTGTCGGGAAAGCGGAAAACATCACGGTAGGCGATATGCTGGATATGTGGGTAGAGGAAGAACTGAAACCCGGCAACTTAAGCAACGGGACGGTCATGTCCTATCAGGGAACGGTCAACCGTATCAAGCAATATCCCATTGGCAAACGCAAGCTGAAAACCGTGACCGCCGACCATTTGCAGGCGTTCATTGATTTTCTGAGCTATGGTGGGACAAACCCGGACGGGACAACTTCAAAGCCCATGAGCAAAGGATATATGCTCCTGTTCTCGGCGGTGCTGCAAAATTCCTTTCGCTTTGCGGTATTCCCGAAAAAACTGATTACCTTTAACCCTATGCAGTATGTGAAGCTAAGGGGCAGGAAGCAGGAAACGGATATTTTCTCGGACAGCGAGGAAGATACCGCCAGTATTCCTACTATCACCCATGAACAGTTCCAAAAGCTGGAGGAATTTCTCAAGGCAAAAGACAATCCTGCTTTGCTGCCTGTGCAGATAGCGTACTACACGGGGCTTCGTATCGGGGAAGTTTGCGGCTTGACTTGGCAGGATATTAACCTTGAGGAACAATATCTCACGGTACGCCGCAGTATGCGCTATAACGGGACAAGGCACACAACCGAAGTAGGAACGACAAAGCGGAGCAAAGTCCGCACCGTTGATTTCTGCGACACGCTGGCGGCAATCCTGCGGGCGGCGAGAACAGAACAGCGCAAAAACCGTTTCCGCTACGGGGAACTTTATCACCTGAACTACTACAAAGAGGTAAAGGAAAAAGGGCGTACCTATTACGAGGTTTACAGCCTGCAAAGGACAGAGGAAGTCCCGGAGGACTACAAGGAAATCTCCTTTGTCTGCCTGAGAGCAGACGGGGCGTATGAAGCGCCGAGTACGGTAGGGATTATGTGCAGGGCGGCAAAGAAGAAAGTGAAAGGGCTTGAGGATTTTCATTTCCACACGCTCCGCCACACCTACACAAGCAATCTGTTGTCCGGCGGGGCAAAGCCGAAAGATGTGCAGGAACTTCTCGGACACTCCGATGTCAGTACCACAATGAACATTTACGCTCACTCTACAAGGGAAGCGAAGCGCACTTCCGCAAGGCTGCTGGATAAGGTGGTCGGCGGGGAATAAAAAGTTGCCCTTGTTTTGGCTCGTAAGGGCAAAAACAAGGGCAAACAGATAAGGTTTGAATGAAAAACAGGCGTGAAGCCTTGAAAAATCAATGGTTTTTGAGGATTAGATAGGCAAATCGGAATTTATTAAGGAGGATATGGATGAAACTGTTTTTATGTTCGCACTTTTCAAGTGTAGGAAGTTTGATAAAAGAAGAAATTGATAACAAGAAAGTCGCATTTATTCCCACAGCTTCGCTGCGTGAAGGCTATACCGGTTATGTCGGCTCGGCTCGAAAGCTATTCAATAAACTGGGAGCAGCCGTAACGGAAATTGATATTTCAACGGAGGCTTATTTAACGATACAGTCCGTTTTTGAAGATGCGGATGTGATATATTTTACCGGCGGAAATTCTTTCTTCCTTATGGACCAGCTCCGTAAAACGGGAACGGATGAGCT
>OHUB01000907.1_pt1 | contig 13294 bp, 10 predicted proteins | sample 1579091 | NCBI WGS metagenome assembly OHUB01 (sample SAMEA3879566, study PRJEB24766) | human gut metagenome | biome: human-associated habitat; feature: feces | place: USA | collected 1985/1987
CTTATACTGAAATAAGTGAGGAACTAGAGATTTCTCGTGCAGCCGCGATGGATTCGGTACATCGAGCTACGAAATTACTGGAAAAATATGAAGCAGCGATTGGTTATGTTGCCAAGAAAAAATTATTGGATTCATGGATTCTACATCATGAAGATGTTGAACAAATCGAAATATTAAAAGAAATTTTTTAGGAGGATCAAAAAATGTCGATTGTTATGAGTGTTAATGCAGGAAGTTCGTCTTTGAAATTCCAAGTTTTCAAAATGCCAGAAGAAGAAGTTCTAGCTCAAGGAAACGTAGAACGTATTGGTTTAAACGATTCTATCTTTGGAATGAAAGCCAATGGAGAAAAAATTGAAGAGATCTTAGATATCAAAGATCATGCAGTAGCTGTAAAAAAATTAATGGAAGCATTAATTGAACACAAAGTTGTAAATAGTTTAGAAGATATCAAAGCGATTGGTCATCGTGTTGTTCATGGTGGAGAATATTTCTCTCATTCAGTACCTGTAGATGCTGATGTTGAAGCTAAAGTAGAAGAATTATGTGTATTAGCTCCATTACACAACCCAGCTGCATTAGTTGGATATCGTTCATTTAGAGATGCTTTACCAGAGTGTAAACACACATTCGTATTTGATACAGCATTCCACCAAAGTATGCCAGAAGAAAACTATATTTTCCCTCTTCCGTATGAATATTATACTAACGATAAAGTACGTCGTTATGGTGCTCATGGAACAAGTCATGAATATTTGACAAAACGTTTGGCTGAGCTTCAAGGAAAAACACAAGAAGAAATGAATATCATCACTTGCCACTTAGGAAATGGTGCTAGTATTACAGCTGTTAAAAATGGTAAATCATATAAAACATCAATGGGATTCACACCTCTTGGAGGAATCATGATGGGAACTCGTTGTGGAGATATTGACCCTGCAATCGTTCCATTCTTAGAAAATAAATATGGATATACACCAGATGAAATGGATACAATCATGAATAAAAAATCTGGTATGTTAGGTGTAAGTGGAATCTCTAGTGATGGTCGAGACATTGAAGCAGCTATCAAAGAAGGAAACCCACGTGCTATTTTAACTCAAAACGTATATGTAAATCGTATTGTCGAAGTTGTATCAGGATACTACGGATTAATGGGTGGTGCTGATGCGATTGTTTTTGCGGGTGGTATCGGTGAAAATGACTGTGCAATGCGTCAAAGAATCTGTGATGGATTATCAGCATTTGGCGTTGTTGTAAAACCAGAAGACAACGATGGAGTTCGTGGCGTTGAAAAATTATTAAGTGCTCCTGAATCAAAAATGCAAGTTTGGTTATTGCCAACAAATGAAGAATTAGTCATTGCACGTGATGCTTACAAGGATTTGATGGCTAATGCCTAATGATATTTTAGAAAGCGTAAAAGATTTTAATACAATCACAATCTTTCGCCATGTTTTTGCTGACATGGATGCGGTAGGATCACAATTTGGCTTAAAGTATTATTTAGAAAGTGCCTATCCGAATAAAAAAATCTATTGTTTAGGTAATGATTGTCCAGTTTCACAAAGAAACAACGTGCATATGGATGTTGTAGATGATGAAGTAGTAGCTTCCAGCTTAGCAATTGTTTTAGATACTTCAAATGCTGCACGCATTGATGATGACAGGTATCAATTGGCAAAAAAATCAATTCGTATTGATCATCACGTACAAGTAGAAACAATTTGTGATGAAGAATGGATTGATGATAAGGCAAGTGCCACATGTGAGTTATTAGCTTTGTATTTACAAGAAAAAAAGGCCAACATTCCTCTACAAAGTTCTCTGATGTTATATCTTGGATTAACAGCGGACAATATTCGTTTTACGACAAATAATGTTCGTCCAGCTACATTTGATGCCGCAAAATATTTATTTGAACAAGGTGTAGATGTCACAAAAGTGGAACAATTGAACTTTTCAAAATCCATGGAAGACTATAAATATGAAACTGTTGTACGTAATCATACAGTGTTTAAAAACAAGTTCCTTTATTCAATTCTAGAATGTGAAGATTATGAAGAATTTGGTTTAAGCTTTACAGATGCGAAAGACAAAGTCTATTGTTTAGCAGGTATCGATTGTGTTGAAATGTGGGCATTGTTTACGCGTATGGAAGATCGTGTACATTATAGTGCGTCTTTACGTTCAAGAAATATTCCAATTCGTGATGTTGCTATGGAATTTGGTGGCGGTGGTCACGAATGTGCAAGTGGAATCAAAAACTTAACACGTGATCAAGTCAATCAAATTATTGAAATTTTATCAAATCGAGAGGTAGCTTAATAAGCTATCTCTTTTTCTTATGGTATAATATTTTAGAAAGAAAGGTGGGATTTCATGGTTCACTTACATATGCGAAGTTCATACTCTTTACTTGAATCACCTATTCGTTTAGAAAATATGATTCTTCATCAAAAACAACTTGGATTCAACCATGTATGTTTGACCGATCATAATGTGATGTATGGAACGATGGAGTTCTATCAATTGTGCAAAAAGCACAATATACATCCGATTATTGGTTTAGAAGTTGATTCCATCTATAATGATGAGCCATTTCATTTTATTCTTCTAGCGAAGAATGATATGGGTCTACAGAATTTATATAAATTAAGTTCGATCATAAAAGAAAATGTATCTTTTGAAGAAGTTATAAAGTATGCCAAAGATTGTGTGGTATTAACTTCCAGCGACGGAAAAGATACATTCAGTGCATATATTGAACATCAAGATTTAGAAAAGTTAAATGCATTTGTAGAATTGTGTAAAAAATCTTTTTCAGATTTCTATATTTCTGTATCTATGAATGATTCGGGTAAAAAAAGAGCCGATAATCGTATTTTAAAACAACTTGATTGTAAACGTGTGGCTCTATCTCGAATTCTGTATGAGAATAGTGAAGACGTGAAATCTTTACAAATATTAAGGGCTATTGCCAAACAAACAAATATTGAAAATCAAGGTTTGGACGTACAATTTCAAAGATATTTAAGAAGTCCACAGGAAATGGAAGTGTTGTATGATGAAAGTGAATTGATCGCTACAGAAGAAATCGCAAGAATGTGCAATATTCAAATGGCTTTTCAAAAGTCCAAGCTTCCTGTATTTAAAAATAAACTTCAAATTGATTCGAGGGACTATTTGATCAAACTCTGTAAGAAGGGGTTAGAAAAACGTTTAAATGGGAATTTAAATCCTACCTATATCAAACGTTTAGAATATGAATTAAATGTCATAGTCACTATGGGATTTACCGATTATTTTTTGATTGTATGGGATTTTATTCGATATGCCAGAAGTCAAGACATATTTGTAGGTCCAGGGCGTGGTAGTGCAGCCGGTTCTTTAGTAGCTTATTGTTTAGGTATTACACATATTGATCCAATTCAGAATAATTTATTGTTTGAAAGATTTCTAAATCCATCACGTGTTTCCATGCCGGATATCGATACGGATTTTCCAGATGATAGAAGAGATGAAGTGATTCAGTATGTTCGTGAATTATATGGTTATGATCATGTCAGTCATATTGTGACTTTTAATACTTTGCAGGCAAGACAAGCCATTCGTGATGTAGGGCGTGTCATGAATATTCCGGCAAGAATCGTGGATGAACTTTCTAAGATGTTAAAGAATACACCTAAAATTACGTTGATGCAGGCCTATAATGAGAATGTTTTATTTCGAAAAAGGATTCAGTCAGATCAAAAATTAACTGAATTATTTAAGATGTGTGTAAACGTTGAAGGATTACCAAGACATACATCTTTACATGCGGCAGGAATTGTTCTTTCAGATCAGCCTATTGTGAATGTCTGTCCACTTGTCAGTGTCGATGGAGATATTCAGGCTACACAATTTACAGCGGAATATCAAGAAGATTTGGGCTTGATCAAAATGGATTTTTTGGGCATTCGTAATTTAACGACGATTCATGAGATTGTCACAAATCTAAAAGAACAAAAACATATTTCTTTGGATATGATGAAAATCAATTTAAAGGATGCGAAAACATATCAATTATTATCGTTTGGAAACACATTAGGTGTATTTCAATTGGAATCTAGTGGAATTACGTCTTTACTACAAAAGATACAACCCAACAAATTTGAAGATATCAGTGTTGTACTTGCTTTATATCGTCCTGGAGCGATGCAGCATATTGATACATATATTGAAAGAAAAAAGGATCCTTCAAAAGTCGTGTATCCTCATCCTTTACTAGAACCAATCTTAAAGGAAACCTATGGTATCATGATTTATCAGGAGCAAGTTATGCAGACAGCCCAAGTGATTGGTGGATTTAGCTTGGCACAAGCAGATACACTAAGAAAGGCTATGTCGAAAAAGAAATTGGATGTCATGCAGAATTTAAAAGAGCAATTCATTTTAGGAGCTCGAAAGAAGCGTATTAAGGATTCTGTTTCCAATGAGATATTTTCTATCATGGAACAATTTGCCGGTTATGGATTTAATAAATCACACAGTTATGCCTATAGCTTAGTAGCTTATCAAATGGCTTATTTAAAGGCAAACTATCCTTTATATTTCTATCAGAGCCTTTTAAATAGTGTCATTGGTTCAGGTATAAAAACATCACAATATATTTATGAATGTAAACGAAGAAATATCGTTGTGAATGGGTGTGATATTAATCATTCAAAGGCTTTCTATACGATTGAACAGAATTCAATTCGTATGCCACTACAAGTTTTAAAAGGTGTAGGGAAAACAATTTATCCAACGATTTTAGAACATGCACCATATGCAGATTTATTTGATTTTCTTGCCAAAGCAAGTATGTATAAGATCAATGAATCTACGATTCGAATTTTAATTGATGGCGGAGCATTGGATTGCTTTGGATATAATCGTGCAACTCTTAATGAGAATTTAAGAAAGCTGATTGATTATGTAAATATTGTGCGAATTGAAGATCCGAACAATTTACGTTTCGATTTTAGTATTGTCTCTCGTCCAGGTATTCAAAGAATCAAAGAGAATCCAATACAAAAAGCTCAAAAAGAGCAATATGTGTACGGTTTCTATGTGAGTGAACATCCTGTGCAGTCTTTACGTATGCACAACTATCCAAATTGTATACCATTGTTAAATGCAGTAAATAAAGATGGATATATGAGTATTTTAGTGCGTGTGGCATCTTTTAGAACACATAAGACAAAGAAAGGCGATTGGATGTGCTTTATGAGTGTTGAGGATGAAGCTGGTAAAATGGATGCGGTTATCATGCCTCGTTTGTATGAACAACAAAAAGAAAACATTCAAAAAGATCGTATTTGTCTGATTCAAGGAAAAAAGGATCGACCAACATCGATTGTAGTGAATAAAATAGAATGGATCGAGGTGTAAAAAAATGATCACAAAACGAAATGATTTATTGTCTAAAAAAGTGATTCAAAGCTTAAAAAACAGACATATGAATGGGTATTATGTGCATTCGAAACAAGAAGCTGTAGATTTGGCATTTGAAATTATGAAGCCGGGCTCAAGTGTAGGCTGGGGAGGCTCAGATACTTTAAATAAGATTGGTATCAAGGAAGAGCTTTATAAAAGAAATTTTAAAGTTATTGATCGAGATCAGGCAAAAGATGCCGAAGAAAAGTACAAGTTGGAAAGAGATTGTTTTTATGCGGACTACTATTTAATGAGTACCAATGCGATGACAGAAGATGGAATTTTAGTCAATATGGATGGGCATTGTAATCGTGTGTCATGTTTATGCTTTGGGCCTAGACATATCATAATGATTGTAGGTATGAATAAGGTGACAAAAGATTTAGATAGTGCAATTTCTAGATTAAGAAATGTGGCTGCACCCATTAATAATCAACGTTTTAGTGGAAACAGACCTTGTCAATTAACAGGTAGTTGTGCAAATTGTTTAGCCCAAGGCTGCATTTGTGACCAATTGGTTATCACAAGAAACAGCATGGAATCCGATCGTATTCATGTCATTTTAGTGGACGAAGTATTAGGATATTAGAATGAAATGGCTATACAATTTAGCCATTTTTTCATATGTGTATAATAATGGTGATGAATTTCTTGCATTATTTGTAGTTTCATGTTTTAATCTTTATGCGTAAAAAAATTATCCAGAGTTGAAGTAGAGAGTTAGCTCGTTGACTTCACGCCAACCTGACAATATGTTAAGGTGGTCCTGCTAACAGCGATAAGAAGTATAAAGATTTGTAACATACTTCTTAAAGTATGTTTTTTTTATGGATAAGCAAGAAAAGAGGAGACAAAATGAAAGACTATATTTTTACAAGTGAAAGTGTTACTGAAGGTCATCCAGATAAAATTTGTGACCAAATTGCCGACGCAATCGTAGATGCTGCATTAGCTCAAGACCCATATTCAAATATGGCTGTTGAATGTACTATTAAAGATGATTTTGTATTAATTTATGGTGAATGTAATACAAAGGCAGAATTGGATTATGAAACAATCGCATTGAATGAAATCAAACGTATTGGATATACAGAAGAATATCATGTACATACTGTTGTAAACCAACAAAGTCCTGAAATTCACAATGCGGTAAACCGTGATGAAGTATGTGCTGGTGACCAAGGTATTATGTTTGGTTATGCATGTGATGAAAATGATGAATACATGCCATTAACTATCTATTATGCACACCTTTTAGCTCGTCAATTGTCAAAAGTTAGAAGACAACACCCAGATTTATTAAAACCAGATGGAAAAACACAGGTGTCTGTTGAATATGAAAATGATGAAATCAAACGTATTGATACAATCGTTGTTTCAACTCAACATTCAAAAGATATTACGCAAAAAGAAATTAAAGAATTAATCATGAATGAAGTGATTAAACCTTGCATTGATGAAAAATATTTAGATGAAAACACAAAATATTTCATTAACCCATCTGGAAGCTTCGTTGTTGGTGGATCATGGGGAGATTCAGGAACGACAGGACGTAAAATCGTATGTGATACATATGGTGGACGTGGACGTATTGGAGGAGGATGCTTCTCTAGTAAAGACCCTACGAAAGTAGACCGTAGTGCTGCTTACTACTCTCGTTATGTAGCTAAAAACATTGTTGCCAATGGCTTAGCTCGTCGTTGTGAAGTTGAAGTTGCGTACGCAATTGGTAAAGCACAACCTGTATCTTTATGTGTAGACACTTTTGGAACTGGTAAATTTGATGATGAAAAACTATTAGAAATCGTTAAGAAAAACTTCAATTTTGAAGTAGGAAACATCATTTCCGAATTGGATTTAAGAAAGCCAGTTTACCACAAAACATCATGCTATGGACACTTTGGTGATCCTCAATTTACTTGGGAAAAGGTTAAAAAATTGGAATATTAATCGTTTAGAACTACAAATCTTGTAGTTCTTTTTTTTACTAAAAAGTGCAAATTAATGGGACGAGCTCGTTAATAATGGCAAATTTAAACAAATTAATATGTTAAATTGTGGGAAATACGGGTATTCTTTTGACACTTACAAGAAATTAGTGTAGCTTCTTTAATTGTGTGAGCAATGAGGAGGCCCATAACAATGAAAAAATTAATGCAAGTATTTGCGAGTGTGATGATTGCTACATCTACATTTGGAGGCGTTACAAGTGTTGCGGCAAAAGAAAACACAGCAGCTTATAAAATTGAATATCAAGATGCAGATTCAATGCAGTCTGTATTTACAAAAGAATTACATAAAAAATATGCGAATGTAAAATTTAAAAAGAAATCAAAAAATGTATCTGTATATGAATCAAAAAACTACAAGGTAAAAGTAAAAGATTTAGATATAGAAACAGTTGGTAAACAAACTGTTTCTATTGAAGGAAAAAACAAAAATACAAATGAAAAGCACAGTGCTGAAGTAAGTATCAAGGTAGAAGATACAACAGCTCCTGTAATTACTTGTGAGGATACAATCACAGTGGAACAAAATGAAGCATTTGATATCAATCGCTATGTTTCATTAAATGAAGAAGGAACTATGACTGTGACTAAAAATGTAGATACAGCAAATACAGGAACTTTTACAACATCCATTAAAGCGAAAGATAAAGCGGGAAATGTAAGTGAAAAAAATATAACAGTTAATGTAGAAAAAGATTTCTATCAAAGAATTGCCGATGCTGCATTAGCTCAGATTGGTGTTTATCAAGATTGTACAATGTTAGTGACAAATTCACTTGCTGCTGTAGGAATCAATTTCCATGGTGCACCAGCAGCTTATTTAAGTTTAGGAACTTTGACAAACAATCCAGTTCCAGGAGATATTTGTGTCTATCAAGGACATGTAGCATTATATATTGGTAATGGGCAGGCTGTTCATGGTGGATGGTTTGGATGTCAGACAACAATTTATAGTGTTGAATGTAACCAACCATTTATTGGATATGTTCATGTAAATCGTTAATGAGATGAGAGTGATCTCATCTTTTTTTGCACAGAAAAAAGAAGGCAACTAGATTGCCTTCTAAATGGATGTATTAGTCTCTTCCGTTAAATGCGTATTTATATAAGTCGAAGATCAATTCTTTAGTACATGGACGTGGGTTACCACCTGTACATACGTCAGCCATAGCTGAATCTGTTAATGTAGGTAAGTCTTCTTCTTTAACACCGATTTCTTTTAAGCTTTGAGCAATTCCACAATCTTTACTTAATTGAATAACGGCATCAATAGCTGCTTGACGATATTCTTCTTGAGACATTTCATCAACACCTTCAACTCCCATTACACGAGCGATTTCTCTAAATTTTTCACCAGTGTAATCTTTGTTGAATTCCATAACGTATGGAAGTAATGTAGCACAAGCAACACCGTGAGGGATTCCGTAGAATGCGCTTAATGGGTGAGCCATACCGTGGTCAACACCTAAACCAACGTTAGAGAATGCCATACCTGTCATATATTGTCCTAAAGCCATGTCTTCACGTCCTTTTGGATCGTTAGCACATGCAGCACGTAAGCTTCTTGAAATGATTTCGATAGCTTTTAAGTTTAATGTATCAGCAAGTTCCCAAGCAGCTAAAGTTGTATATCCTTCAATAGCGTGAGTTAATGCGTCAAGACCAGTACTTGCTGTTAAGCCCTTTGGCATACTTGACATCATTTCTGGATCGATAATCGCAACAACTGGAATATCGTGAGCATCTACACAAACGAATTTTCTTTTCTTTTCAGTATCTGTAATTACATAATTGATTGTAGTTTCTGCTGCAGTACCTGCTGTAGTCGCAATAGCGATAACTGGGACAGATTTGTTTTTAGTTGGAGCAACACCTTCCAAGCTAACAACATCTTCAAATTCTGGGTTTGCCAAGATGATTCCAATACCTTTACAAGTATCTTGTGGGCTTCCACCACCAATAGCGATTAAATAGTCTGCACCAGCATCTTTAGCTGCTTGTACACCATTTTTAACTTGTTCAACAGTTGGGTTTGCCTTAACCTCATCATAGATTTCGTAAGGAAGACCAGCTTCATCTAATAAGTCTGTGACTTTAGTAGCTACACCAAATTTGATCAAGTCTTTGTCTGTAACAACTAAACCTTTCTTTAATCCACGTGCTTTAACTTCTGTAACCACTTCTTTGATGGCTCCAGCACCATGATAACTTGTTTCATTTAAAATAAAACGATTTGCCATAAGTATTATTTCCTCCTCATATACTTGTTAATTCCATTGTACGAGTACAAGCGCTTACATACAAGTTACAAATTGATAATAATGTCACATATAAGTGTTTTAGTGCATATTATCCAATATTTGTGCTAAAATTTTAAGAAAGTTTTGGAGGGATTTTTGTGGAAAATTTATTATTTAGCCTAAATGCAACGATTCCCATCTTTCTATTGATGGTTGTCGGTTATTTCTTAAATAAAATCAATGTGTTGGATGACATACTGGCATCGAAATTAAATTCATTTGTCTTTAAAGTATCATTACCACTATTGTTGTTTGTCGATGTGTCTAAATCTAATTTTAAAGATCTTTGGGATACAAAGTTTGTCGTATTTTGTGTTGTATCTACTCTAATTAGTATTCTATTATCTATATTGTTTTCATTGCGATTAAAAGATAAAGCGATTCAAGGTGAATTTATTCAAGCTTGTTATAGAAGCAGTGCGGCTCTACTAGGTTTGGCATTAACATCGAATATTTATCCAGATGTAGGTGTTGCACCATTGATGTTGATGAGTGTTGTATTTGTTTATAACGTAGTATCTGTTGTGATTCTATCTTTCTTTAAGGCTGAACAATCGAAGGTTGATTATAAGAAAACATTCATTGGAATTTTAAAGAATCCACTAATTCTAGGTATTGTGATAGGTGTATTTGTTAGTATATTACCGTTTAAACTGCCACAAGTCATCAATAAAACAATTTCTATGATTGCAAGTACGGCAACACCACTAGGTTTAATGGCGATGGGAGCCACTTTTGATTTTGATCAGGCAAGAGGAGAATTGAAATCATCTTTATTTTGTACATTTATGAAATTAATTGGTTTTTGTACGATCTTCTTACCAATTGCAGCTTTATTAGGATTCAGAAATCAAGCCTTAGTTGCGATTTTGATTATGTGTGGTTCAAGTACAACCGTATCTGGTTTTGTGATGGCTAAAAGTATGGGGCATAAAGGTGTATTAACATCAAGTGTTGTGATGCTGACAACATTGCTTAGTGCTTTCAGTATTACATTCTGGTTAACGATATTAAAATCGTTTGGATTGATTTAGTTGACCTAAAGTTCACTTTAGGGTGTAGAATAGTATAAAGATTTTAGGGAGGGAAAGTATGGAATTGTTTTTAGAATCATTCCCAAAGATATTTATATCAGGAATTGTGATGACATTACCTTTGGCAGTCATTTCTTTTGTTCTAGCTATGATATTGGCCATTTTTTGTGCCTTGATACAATATGCGAAAGTTCCGGTTATGAAGTATGTTGTTCAATTCTATATTTGGATATTTAGAGGAACACCTATGCTTGTACAATTATTTATTATGTATTTTGGAATGCAATCGATTGGCGTGAGAATATCGGCTATTACGGCAGCGATTATTGTATTTTCATTAAATACAGGCGCTTATTGTGCAGAAACCATTCGCGGATCGATTGAAAGTGTACCACAAGGACAAATGGAAGCCGGACTATGTGTAGGAATGAGCTATATGCAGATTATGATGCATATTATTTTACCGCAAGCTTTTCGAAGTGCATTTCCATCATTGTTTAATAACTTGATTTCACTTGTAAAAGATACGTCTTTAGCTGCGAATATTACAGTTACAGAAATGTTTATGCAGACCGAAAGGATTGCAGGAAGAACTTATCAGTTTATGCAGTTATACATAGAAGTGGCTTTAGTTTATTTGATTTTCTGTACAGTTTTAACTTGGCTGCAAGCTTGGGGTGAAAAGAAGCTGAATTATTATCAGGCAGGGAGATAGAGTATGGCTTTATTAGAAATTAAAGATATTCATAAATCATTTGGAAATTTAAATGTTTTGAATGGAATGGATCTTACGGTCAATAAAGGCGATGTCATTGCGATATTAGGTCCTTCAGGATCAGGTAAGACAACTTTACTTCGTTGTATTAATTATTTAGAGACAGCTGATGCAGGGACTATGATTTTTAATGGAAAATCTTATGATTTATCAAATACATCAAAGAAGGAAATTTCAGATCTTAGAAAGCATACTGGATTTGTATTTCAAAATTACAATTTATTTGCGAATAAGACAGCCCTACAAAATGTAACATTAGGTCTTACTGTAGCGCGAAATGTTTCTAAAGAAGAGGCCAATGTGATTGGTATGCAGATGCTTGAAAAAGTAGGAATGAAAGATCTTGCGACTCATTATCCTTCACAATTATCGGGTGGACAACAACAGCGTGTTGCAATCGCAAGAGCTTTGGCAACAAATCCAGACATTATTTATTTTGATGAACCGACTTCAGCTCTTGATCCAGAGTTGATTCAAGAAGTTTTAAGTGTTATGAAAACACTGGCTAATGAAGGAATGACTATGGTTGTGGTCACGCATGAGATGACTTTCGCGAAGAATGTTTCTAGTCATGTGATTTTAATGGAAAAAGGGAAAATTGTTGAAGAGAGCAGTTCAAAGAATTTCTTTGAAAATCCGAAACAAGAACGAACAAAAGATTTTTTAAGGAAAGAGGAAATGTAATCTGAACGAGATGCAGAAGTCTGCAACTCACCTCACCGTGCTCTGTAGTGTACTTCTAACTTCAAGAACATGGTAACAAATAAAAGATAAAAAATAAAAGCAAAGCTCATTGCACATTTTAATTCCAATGTGTGCCTTGAAGCGAAGCGGAAAGGAATGATAGGTTAAGATGAAGAAAATATATATATCAGCCGATATTGAAGGTATTTGGGGAAACAGTAATCCGGCAAATACAGCTAAGAATGGATACTTATATTCTGAATATTGTACAAATATGATGAATGAAGTAAATCTTGTGATTGATTTATTGTTTCAAAATGGTGTAGAAGAAGTTGTGGTCAATGATAGTCATGGAAATATGGATAATCTTCTTCCTTCAAAATTAGATCCTAGAGCTGCTTTTGTGTCCGCAAATGGAGCTTATAAGGAATTTGGGATGATGGAAGGTTTAGATGATTCTTTTGATGGAGCATTATTTATTGGATATCATTCTCGATGTAACTCACCAGGCGTTATGGCTCATACGATTTGGGGTACTATGGTACGAAAAATTGTAGTAGATGGGAAAGAACTTGGTGAAAGTGGCATAAATCGATTGTTGGCAAACGAATTTGGAGTGCCAGTTATCTTAGCAAGTGGTGATAGTGAATATGGTAAGCAGGTAGAAGAACTTGGTTGTGTATTTGTGGAAACAAAGAAAACATTAAACAATCAGTGTGCTTTGTGTTGTAGCTTTAATGAGTTGAAGAATAGATATACATATGGTATTCAAGAAGCTTTAAAAGTAGATGAAAAACCAGCTGTATCTTCATCTCACACAATGGAAATAACATTCCATCATAGTCGAAATGCGGATTTTGTATCTCGTATGGACAATGTAGAAAAGATGGATGATTGTACGGTTCGTATCGAAAAAGAAACATATAAAGATTTATATGCCTTGATGCGTTTTGTGATTAAAGTATGTAATGCATATGCCTAAAATAAGAAAACCATTCTAGTGTTGGCGTCTAGAATGGTTTCTTTTGTTTA
>OHUB01000922.1_pt1 | contig 13133 bp, 9 predicted proteins | sample 1579091 | NCBI WGS metagenome assembly OHUB01 (sample SAMEA3879566, study PRJEB24766) | human gut metagenome | biome: human-associated habitat; feature: feces | place: USA | collected 1985/1987
AACACATCTTGACCGCCCTTTGCCAGAACGCCCCAAGACGGCTGCGGAACCGGAACACCGAGACCGATGTAGGAAAGGAACGCCTCGGTGAAGATCGCGCTCGGAATTGCGAGGGTGACGTTGATGATGATAACGGAAAGCGCATTCGGAATGAGGTGCTTTGCAATGATTCTGGAGCTCTTTGCGCCCATGGCTTCTGCCGCCACGATATACTCCTGACTCTTGAGCTGGAGCACCTGACCGCGTACAAGACGTGCCATGCCGGTCCAGCCGGTGATGCCGTAGGCGACAACCATGGTGAAGATGCCCTTCGGGAGCACCATCATCAAAAGGATAACGACGATGAGGTACGGAATACCGTTGACGATTTCCACGATACGCATCATGATGGTATCAACCGCGCCGCCGATGTAACCGGAAATACCGCCGTAGATCAGGCCGCCTAAGTATTCCGGCACAATCGCTTCGAATACCTCGACACCGTTTGGCTCATACAGGATCAGATTCCGGATTTTTTTCGCTTCCGGGTCCTCTCCGTCCTCTTTTGCAATGTCAATCAGAGGCAGGATCGGCACGGAAACCGGCATCTGCGACAGCATCGACACGAATTTTGTGTAACAAAGCTCCACATGTCCGAAGGTCCCTTTCCGGAACTCACGGCACAGTGCGCGCGCGATCTCAAAGCTGTCTGCCACGGAAAGATTTGCGATCTCGGCAAAGCTGTCCGTCAGAATGTCCAGCTTCCGGGATTTTGCATACTCCACTGCCTTTTTGCCGACCGGAACCACACAGATCTCTTTTCCTTTGGCATCTGCCTCAAAGCATCGGAACAGATTGGCGTTGTATCCGCCCGCAAGACCGCGGTCTCCGGCAACCAGCACGTAGCAGCATTTCTCGTTTTTTGCCTCTTTTGCATAAATGGAATAAAATTCCGTGTTTCCTTTTGCAATATCCTGCAAAGTGCGGTACAGCTCCTGAAAATACGGACGGCAGGTATCAGCCCGCTCCTTCGCTTTTCGCAGCTTGGAGGACGCTACAAGTTCCATCGCCTTGGTAATCTGCATCGTGCTTTCGACACTTTTGATCCGCAGCTTTACGGCTTTCATGTTTGCAGCCATAGGCTCCTCCTTCTTTCCTTATTTTGCAGGTCTTGTATTGATAAAGTTTTCGGTGTACGATTCGAGCGTACTTTTCAGCTTCTCCTCGGTATCTGCCTCAAGTTTTCCGGTTGCGGAAATCTCCTGCATCACGGCAGCACCCTCGGCATCGGTATCGAGCCAGGTATACAGTCCGTCCTCATAGGCGCGGACATCCTCAGCTGCAACCTTTGACAGAATTCCTTTCGTTACCGCATAGAGAATAGCAACCTGTTTTTCTACCGAAACCGGTGCATTCTGGTTCTGTTTTAATACTTCCACGATACGCACACCCTGCTCCAGACGCGCCTTTGTATCGGCATCCAGATCGGATCCGAACTGCGCAAAGCTTGCCAGCTCGCGGTACTGGGAATAGATCAGTTTCAGAGTTCCGGCTACCTTCTTCATTGCCTTAATCTGCGCATTTCCACCGACACGGGATACCGATACGCCAGGGTTTACCGCCGGCATAACACCCGAGTGGAACAGCTCTGTCTCAAGGAAAATCTGGCCGTCTGTGATGGAGATGACGTTCGTCGGAATATAGGCAGAAATATCGCCTGCCTGGGTCTCAATGATCGGCAGGGCCGTCATGGATCCGCCGCCGTGTTCATCGTCCAGCTTTGCGGCACGCTCCAGAAGTCTGGAATGGAGATAGAAAACATCTCCCGGATAAGCCTCACGTCCCGGCGGACGGCGGATCAGCAGGGAGAGTGCACGGTATGCAACCGCGTGCTTACTTAAGTCATCATAAATAATCAGCACATCTTTTCCCTGATACATAAAGTATTCGCCCATGGCACAGCCGGAATACGGTACGATATACTGCAGCGGGCTCGCTTCGGATGCCGTCGCTGCCACGACGATGGTGTACGCCATTGCGCCGTTCTTCTCAAGATTTTCTACTAAGGACGCTACTGTCGAACGTTTCTGTCCGATGGCAACGTAGATACAGATCACATCCTTGCCTTTCTGGTTCAGAATGGTATCGGTTGCGATCGTTGTCTTTCCGGTCTGACGGTCTCCGATGATCAGCTCTCGCTGGCCTCTTCCGATCGGAACCATGGAATCGATCGCTTTAATACCGGTCTGCAGCGGCTGATTAACACCTTTTCTCTCACAGATGCCCGGTGCCGGGCTTTCAATCGGACGGTACCCTGCTGCCGTAATCGGGCCTGCGCCGTCGATTGGCTGGCCGAGCGCGTTGACAACGCGTCCGATCATGCCTTCTCCGACCGGAACCGAAACAACCTTTCCCGTTCTTTTTACAAGCTGTCCCTCGCTGATGTTCTCGCCGGAACCGAATAAAACGACAGATACGCTGTTTTCCTCGAGGTTCTGTGCCATTCCATAACTTCCATCCTCAAATTCCAGCAGCTCGCCTGCCATGCAGTTCGAAAGACCGCTGGCTCTTGCGATTCCGTCTCCGACCATCAGAACGGTGCCTGTCTCATCCTGCCGGATCGCATTTTCATAATATTTGATCTGGCTGCGGATGACCTTGGATATTTCTTCTGGTTTCAGTTGCATTTTTTCCTCCTACACCACTGTATCGCTGATTCTTCTGGAAAGCTCGGCCAAACGTCCCTTTACGGTTCCGTCAAACAGCTTTCCGTCGAGCTCCACGCGGACACCCGCCAGAACGGACGGATCGGTTTTCAGTTCCATCACCACTGTTTTTCCGCTCATCGTTTCCAGTTTTTTCTTCAGAAGCTCTTCCTGTTCCTTCGACAGGGATGCTGCACTCGTCACAACTGCCTCGGCAATATTGTGCGCCGCAAAGTATCTGCGCTGAAACGCTTCCTGGCATCCGCCGAATTCCCGGAGAAGATTTTTTTCACACAGCAGTTTGATAAAATTGACCAAATACGGTTCCGCCTGGCTGCCAAATGCCGCGTCGATCAGCCCGATCCGCTCTTTTCGCGGAATCGAAGGCTCCGATAAAAGGCGCGGATACTCCGGATTTTCCCGGAACAGAGCTCGGATCTCCTTCATCTCGGAAAGGATTTCCTCTTCGAGATGCTCCTCCTGGGCCAGCTCATACAGGCTCCCACCGTATACTCTGGCAGTTTCTGTCATGATGCTTCACCTACATTCGATATAAATTCATCTATCAGCTTCTCATGGTCTTTTTCATTAATCTCACGTTCAATAACCTTTCCGGCAATATCCATGGCAATGCCGCCGATCTCGCCTTTGACTTCATTGACCGCTTTCTTTTTCTCCTGGGCAATCTCTTTTTCTGCCTTGTTTTTCAGGGCAGCTGCCTGTTCGGAAGCCTCTTTTACGATTTTCTCGCTCTGCAGCGTTGCTGTCTTTCTGGCGCTTTCGAGAATCTCGTTGGCCTTTGCCTTGGCCTCCTGCATATTCTGCTCATATTCCTCTTTGATGGCGTTGGCTTCTTTTTTTGCCGCCTCTGCGTCTGTGATCTCCGCGTCGGCTGCCGCACGCCGTTTTTCCAGCATCTCATTGATCGGTTTGAAAAGGAACCGTTTGATCAGATACATCTGGATGAAGAGGTTGCAGATCTGTGCGATAAAAGTCCAGGGGACAATTCCTACCAGTTCCTGAACCTGCATAGTTTCTTTCCTCCTAGCAATACTCTACTCTTTGCTCTATTTCAGGAAGTTCATGAACATTCCCGGTGCTACGAAGATCAGAAGCAGGCCGGTTACGAAACCGTAAATACCTGTGGTCTCTGCGATCGCACAGCCAAGAAGCATCGTACTTGTTACATCACCTTTGCATTCCGGCTGACGTCCGATTGCCTCAAGTGCCTTTGCTACGGCGTTACCTTCACCGATACCAGGTCCGATACCTGCGATCAGGGAGCATCCTGCGCCGATTGCGCATCCTGCGAGAGCGATACCTTTTGCTAAAATCTGAAAATCCATCTTGTTTTCCTCCTGTATTTTCTTTTTGTAAACCTCATTTTTTAATCTCTTTAGCCTTCCTCTGCCGCATTCGCAATGTACATGACAGTCAGCATACAGAAAATAAAGGCCTGCATCACGCCGGAGAACCAGTCAAAATAGACCGACAGAACAGCCGGAACACCGACGTCCAGAATCGGGATCTGTGAAAGGGTTCTTCCGAGCACGCCGGGAAGCAGTCCCAGCAGCTTTCCGCTTGCCAGTGCCAGCGATCCGTAGATCAGGGCATTGATGACAACGCCGGAAAGAATGTTTCCAAAGTGACGGCACGCCATACTGATCGGCGTTGCGAGCTCCGACAAAACGTTAAACGGTGTCATAACCGCAATCGGAGTCGTGAATCCTTTCAGATATCCGCCAAAACCGTTGGTTTTGATCTTCTGTGTGGTGATCATGATGAAAACCACAACAGCCCAGGCCGCCTCGGTGGAAAGATCTGCTGTCGGACTTCGAAGTCCGATCAGGCTGATCAGGTTCGAGACAACGCTGGTCGCGAAAAGCGCCGACACAAAAGGAATCAGATAGCGGAATTTTTCTCCCATGTTGCCGATGACAAATTTGTTTGCGGTCTCCACAATCATTTCTGCCACCGCCTGGCGTTTGGAGATGTTCCGCACCTTCAAATCTCTTGTGAGCCAGATGCAAAGTCCGGTAATGAGTGCCATTACAATCCAGCTTACCACCAGCGTTTCGCTGATCTGAATTTTCCCGAACAGCGGAAAATCGATCGGGATCGTAAAAAAGACTTTTGCACCGGAGATATCAACCTCCATTCTCTTTTCTCACCTCCTCTGTATGAGATAAAATAAAAAATTTGAACCTTTTGTCAAAGCGGATCTTCACAATCCGCTTCGCTGCTTGCTCATAGCCGAAGAGCTGCTTCGCAGCTTATCTTTTCATCCCTGCTTTCGAAATCCCCCCCGAAGGCAGGAATCTTTTATCTGCCGCCACAAAAAAAACCTCGCTTTTTGAAATACGGTCCGGTTTCCCATTCCGTTTTTTCAAAAAGCGAGGTCCTTTTCTTTATTTCTATTCTATGTTCCTATCTCCTCACTCCGGCGTCTCTCCGAGCCCGCTTTTAATTGCGGCAACGGCCGCCTGAAGTGCTTCCTCTTCATCCTCCCCGCTGCTGCAGATCTCAATAGTGTCTCCCTGCCTGATTCCTGCAGCTACGATACTCAAAATACTCTTTAAATTAACCGTTCCCTGCATCCCGTTGTTTTCATAGGTAAACGACATGGAAGATTTGTACCGGCTTACACTGTTTGACAAATTTACCGCGTTTAAAAGATGCAGTCCTGACGGATTGACAATCGTTACTTTTTCACTTACCATCTTACGTTCCACCTGTCTTTCCTTTGTAATCCGCTCATTTTTCTTTGAAAAATGGCTACTTACTCATTTTTTGACCTTTTGACCCTGGTATCATCATAGTATAACACAGTTTTGTTAAAACAGTTTGAACATTCTGTTAGATACTCCTCAATTCTTTCCGCTTACTCAGCTGACTGAAGAACAGGTAATAAATAAAGTATGCAATCGTTGTGATTACCCACGACAGCGGATAGCAGAAGGCCGCTCCTTTTAAGGAGTGGAAATGCGGCAGAACCGCCGTCATCCACACGATACGTACTCCGCAGATTCCTATTCCGGTGATAAACATCGGAATCCATGCGTCTCCGACACCGCGGAGTGCACCGGAAAGGATTTCGATGGAAATATAGGTGAAGAAGGTCGGCACCAGGAAATGGATCAGTCCGTGACAGATTTCACGCACCGCCGTATCTGTGGTAAACAGAGAAATCAGGGTATCGCCGATAAACCACATAAACACAACCATCAGACCCGTCATCAGGAATGCCATGATCATGCTGGTGCGCACACCGCGGTGTACACGATCCATCTTTTTCGCACCGTAATTCTGACCGACAAAGGTTGTCGCCGCAATACCGAGCGCATTGATCATCATCCAGAAAAGACCGTCCACCTTACCGTAAGCCGCCCACGCAGCCACATTGTTGGTTCCAAGCGAATTGACGGCAGACTGAATGATTACATTCGATACCGAGTACAGAATCGACTGTACGCCTGCAGGAAAACCAATGCGGATAATCCGTTTCAGCATAATCCAGTCAATGCTGATTTTCCGCAGATGAAGCCGGTAAATATCTCTTGTCCGCATCAGGGAACCCATAACAAGAACCGCACTGATGATCTGCGACAGAATGGTTGCAAGCGCCGCACCCATAACACCCATCTGCAAACCGACAACAAATAAAAAGTCAAGCACGATATTGGTCATACAGCAGATGATCAGATACAGCAGCGGACGTTTCGAGTCGCCGACCGCACGCAGGATACCGGAACCCATGTTGTAAATCAGGTTTCCGATGGTTCCAAGGAAATAAACACGCATATAAATCAACGCATAGTTTACAACGTCATCCGGCGTGTTCATCAGTTCGAGCATCCATCTCGAGCATCCAATGCCGACTACCGTCAGCACAATACCTCCGAGAATGGAAAAGGCAATGGACGTATGTACTGCCCACTGAACCTTGTCCTCTTTATTGGCTCCGTAATGCTGTGAAATAACAACTGTCGCACCACTGGAAAGTCCGACGAAAAATCCGACCAGCAGATTGATCAGTGTACCTGTCGTTCCGCCGACCGCCGCAAGTGCCTGTTTTCCGAGAAAGTGTCCGACAATCATGGCATCTGCCGTGTTGTAAAGCTGTTGGAAAAACGTTCCGAACAGAATCGGCAGGAAAAAGATCAGAATCTGCTGCCAGATAACACCTTCCGTAATCTGATTTACCTTTACTACTTCTTTCTTCTCTTTGTTCATACCCAAATACCTTCTAAAACTGCCGTCGGATCTCATGGCTGAGTCCGACGGCAGTCCCCCTTTAAAATTTTCTTCTGCTCCTTTGCAGATACTCTTCTTCTGTTTTATGTTTTCAGCTGCTTCATCCCTCTTGCCAAGCGGATATTCGCAATCCGCTTCGCTACTTGCTTGATTCAGTTAAATAGTCTTTCAAAAAATCAAACAGCGTCTGCATTTCTTCCCGCGTACCAATCGTAATCCGCAGATAATTGTCAATGCGGGGTTTCTCAAAGTAACGCACATAGATGTGGCGTTCCCGGAGTGCCTGGAAAATCTTCCTGGCCGGTACGCTTTTGTGCGTTGCGAAAATAAAGTTCGATTTCGAATCTTCGAAAGAAAATCCCAGCTTTTTCAGCTCTTCCTTCGACCACTCTCTCGTTTCCACCACTTTTTTCACCGTCTTGCGGAAATATTCCACATCGCGGATCGCTGCGGCTCCGGCTGCGATCGTGGTCTGATTCATGGTATACGAATTGAAGGAATATTTCACATCATTCAGATACGAAATCATCTTCTCATTTCCGATTGCATAGCCGATGCGCATGCCGGCAAGCGAACGGGATTTTGATGTTGTCTGCACAACCAGCAGGTTTTCATATTTTTCCAGCAGCGGCTGCGCAGTGGCTGCTCCGAAATCCACATATGCCTCATCTACGATCACAACCACATCCGGGTTATGCTGCAACATCGATTCGATCGCAGAAAGCGAAAGCTCCACACCCGTCGGTGCATTCGGGTTCGGGAACACGATTCCGCCATTTGGATGGTTCTCTGCAAAATACTGCTCCGGCACAATGCAGAAATTTTCATCGAGCGGGATCTGCTCGTACGGAATACGGAATTCCTCCGCCCAGACATCGTAGAAGGAATACGTAATGTCCGGGAAAAGAATCGGTTTGTCAGAGTTAAAATACGTCATAAACGCCATCGCCAGAACATCATCCGAACCAACGCCGACAAAAACCTGCTTTGTGCTTACGTGGTAGACATCCGCAATCGCCTGCACCAGTTCTGCCGCGGTCGGATCCGGATAGAGACGGAGGGTATCCTCTTCTGCTACCCGTCTGATCGCCTCTGCGGCTTTTGGTGACGGCGGATACGGATTCTCATTCGTATTCAACTTAATCATGTCAGCCTCATGCGGCTGCTCGCCCGGTACATACGGCACAACTTTTCTTACATTCTTTTCCCAGTTACTCATAAGTTCCTTCCTTTCTGCCTGTGATCAGGAAATGCACCCTGACTTTATTCCGTCTTTCTGTTTTTTTGGAAAACCCTGTGAATCGTAACCATTTTTTCTTTTCCTTCTGCTCCCGGCAGTTTCCCGCCGACGCAAAGTCCCTTTTCTTCCCGGTGAACCGCTTTATCCTCTCTTCTTCCAGGTAGACGGATAGAAAAGAATCAGCATCGGAAACAGTTCCAGACGGCCTGCCAGCATATCAAAAATCAGAATCAGCTTGGAAACCGGACCGTATCCAAAGAAGTTACTGGTCGGTCCTACCAGGTCAAGACCAGGTCCGATGTTGTTCAATGTTGCGGCAACTGCCGTGAAGTTTGTCTCGAAGGAAAATCCATCAATACTGATGATCAGCATGGAAAAGCTGTAGATCACCAGATAAACAATCAAAAATACGTTGATCGCCCGCAGAACCTCATGCTCTACCGGGTGATCGTCGAAACGGATGCGTTTGATACTGCGCGGATGTACGATCGAACCAAGCTCTTTTTTCACGGTTTTTAAGAGGATCAGGATTCGCGAAACCTTGATTCCGCCTCCCGTTGAACCGGCACAGGCTCCGATGAACATCAGCATCACCAGAATACATTTTGACAGCTCCGGCCAGAGGTCAAAGTCCGTCGTGGAATAACCCGTTGTCGTGATAATCGATCCGACCTGGAAAAAGGCAGTCCGCACCGCTTCACCGATGGAATGGTACATCGGATAGGTATTCCAGGAAATCACGCCTCCTGCCAGAAGGATAATCAGGAAATACGCTCTTACCTCCTGGGACGAAATGGCGGCCTTTCCCTTTTTGCAAAGCATCAGATAATAAAAGTTAAAATTCACACCGAACGCAATCATGGCGATTGTCAGAATCCACTGCTGCAGTGGTGTGTACACTGCACAACCGCTGTTCAACACGGCAAAACCTCCTGTTCCGGCAGCTCCCATGGCGAGTGTGACAGAATCAAATGTCTTCATGCCGGAAAGCAGCAGGGCAGCAATGGTAAAAAGTGTCATGCCAAGATAAATCTGATACAGAATTTTAGCAGTTCCGCGCACTCTCGGAACAAATTTGGAAACGGTCGGTCCCGGGCTCTCTGCCTTCATCAGGTTCATGACGGAACCGCCCTTCATCGGAAGCAATGCAAGAATGAACACAAGAACGCCCATACCGCCAATCCAGTGGGAAAAGCTTCTCCAGAACAGGCTGGCGTGTGAAAGGGCTTCCACATCACTCAAAATGCTGGCTCCTGTCGTTGTAAAACCGGAAACGATCTCAAACAGCGCATTGATATAAAACGGAATTTCCCCCGTAATTACAAACGGCACCGCTCCGAAAACACCAAGGACAACCCAGCTTAACGAAACGCAGACAAATCCGTCGCGGGAATAGATTTCCATATTGGACGGTTTTCTGAAGCAGAGGATCAGACCGGCCGCAATGCAGAGCAGTCCCCAGATAAGATACGCAAAGCCTGTCTTTTCCTGATACATGGCTCCGACCAGCGCCGGAAACAGCATCAGCATACCTTCCACTTTCAGCACCCAGCTGATGACAAAACGAATCATTTTATAGTTCATAATCCGCTTCCCCCGTTACTCTGCCAGAATCTCATGGATATCCTGAAGACCGGTTTCCGTTGTTACGATAATGACGGAATCTCCTGCCTCAAAGGAATCCTGTCCACCCGGAATGATGACCTTTCCCTGTCTGTTAATCGCTGCTACCAGAAGGTTTGGCCGTGTTTTCATATCCTGCAGACGGATGCCGATCATACGGCAATTCTGGTTCACGATAAACTCAAGAGCCTCCACACGGTCTTCCATCAGCTTATACAGCGTCTCAACGTTGCTTCCGATGGAGTTTTTCATTGCCCGGACATACTGCAGAATGTACTCTGCGGTGATGTGTTTCGGGTAGATCAGGCTGTCCAGGTTCAGGCTGTGGATAACATCATTAAATTCCAGATGGTTGATTTTCGTTACAACCTTTGAGGATACCTTCTCTTTCGCATACAGCGACAGAATGATGTTTTCCTCATCCATATCGGTGCAGGCCACAAAGGAATCCATATTCTGGATGCGCTCCTCTTTTAAGAGCTCCTGGTCACTTCCGTCACCGTAAATAACGGTTGCATCTGGCAGTGCTTCGCTTAAAACCTCACAGCGATCCTTATTTTTCTCGATAATCTTGACATCGACGTTCATATTTGCCAGTGATTTTGCGAGATAATACGTAATTTCACCGCCGCCAACAATCATCGTACTGTGTACCTTGTTTGTATGAACACCAATTTTCTTAAACAGGCTCTCTGCGTTCTGCGGTGTGGTAATGATGGAAAGGCTGTCTTTTGCCTGGATCACAAAATTTCCATCCGGTATGTAAACCTCGCCGTTTCGCTCAACAGCACAGACCAGCAGACTGTACTGAAGCGCTCCGGCCAGCTCACGCAGCGACATATGGACAATTTTCGATGTTTCCGGCACTTTAAAGCGCAGCATTTCGATTCTTCCGCGGGAAAAGCTGTCGATCTCAATCGCAGATGGGAACCGCAGCAGTCTTGCCATTTCCATGGCGGCCGCGTGCTCCGGGTTGATGATCATGGACAGACCCAGCTTTTTACGGATAAATTCTCTCTCCTCCCGATACATCGGGTTTCGGACTCTGGCGATGGTGTGACAGTCTGCTGCCTGTTTGGCGATGACACAGCAAAGCAGGTTCATTTCATCACTTTTGGTTACGGCAATCATCAGATCCGCATGCTCAATATCCGCCTCCTGAAGCACCTGATAGCTTGCTCCGTTTCCTACAATTCCCATAACGTCGTAGGTGTTGGAGACGTTGCGGACGACAATACTGTCTGTGTCAATGACCGTCACAAGGTTGTCCTCGCGGCTCAGCTGGGCGGTCAGTGCGGTTCCGACTTTTCCGCAGCCCACAATGATAATTTTCATGTTCTCTCCCTTCAATGCAAAAGCATTTCGCGTAAAATAGTAAAGACCCGCCAGGCGGCATCGTAAAACCATTTTTCGATGCACTCCAAAAAGCAGATCTGTACCCCTATTGTACGATGGCGATTATATCATATTTCCAGGAAAAGCGGAATAGATTTTAACAACATTTTGGACGGAGTTTTTGTAATGATTGATCAAAAAAGGGAAAACCTGTTGAACCTTGCGCTGGCCGCAACGGAAGTCGAACGGCGGCGTGTGCCGGAGCTTTCGGCAGGTTATAACTCTTACAGCAAAACATGGGAAGTAATTGTACAGTATCAGGGAGACCTGGCTTTTCTGGAGGGGCAGGGAGTTCGTGTGACGCTGCTGCTGTTTTCGTATGCCATTCTTCTGGTTCCGGAGTCCCTGATGGATTACGTGACAGGACTGCCGCAGATTACCTATCTGGAGAAACCGAAATTACTTTATTTCGCAGATGCATTTGTGCGGAGCATATCCTGTATTACGCCTGTGCAGGAGGGGGTTATGGGTCTGTCTGGGAATGGGGTGCTGCTTGCATGCATTGATTCAGGCGTGGACTATGCGCATCCTGATTTCTGCGCACCGGACGGGACAAGCCGAATTGCAATTTTATGGGATCAGACGATTCCGGGGAATCCTCCGATGGGGTATGCTCTTGGGTCGGTATATACACGGCAGCAGATCAATGAGGCACTTGCATCTTCTACGCCGGAAGAACGGTTTGCCCTCGTGCCGTCCCGCGATGTGACGGGGCATGGGACAGCGGTGCTCGGAATCGCAGCGGGAAATGGGAGATCCTCGGCAGATGCGGCCATGCAGGGCGTGGCACCGGAAGCAACACTCGTGGTCGTAAAGCTTGGGAATCCTGATCCGGCGGATCTGCCGCGGACATCGCAATTGCTGCAGGCGGTGGATTTCTGCGTAAGATATGCACTTCTGGTGGAGCGGCCGCTTGTGATTAATTTGAGCTTCGGGAATAATTACGGTTCGCACAGCGGGGATTCCTTACTTGAAACGTATTTGAATGCAGTGTCAAATTTAGGGCAGAACGTGATCTGTATCGGGGCAGGAAATGAAGGGGATACCGGACGCCATTATGCCGGGAACCTAAAGTCGGATCGCAAGTCGTCCGGTCAGACGCAAACAGTCCGTGCGACATCTGATCCGGCTGCGACGTCTGCGGTCTCGGCAACGGCTGACCGCGCTGTCTCCGTCGAATTTCAGGTCGGTGCTTATGAATCCTCGTTCAGTCTTCAGATCTGGAAGGTTTATGGGGATGAAATTTCGATCGAGCTGATTTCCCCCGGCGGCATCCGCTCCGGCACGCTCTCTCCTGTCCTCGGCACGGCGCGTCTGACGCTTGGTTCGACAGAACTTCTCCTGTTTTATGGCATGCCGTCCCCCTACAGCCAGGCACAGGAAATTTACCTGACTTTTCAGGGCACAGGAAGCCATCTGTCCGTTGAAAATGGCATCTGGACCTTGCGTCTCACCCCCGGCCGCCTGATCTCCGGTTCCTTTGACCTCTGGCTTCCCGGCGGAAACGCCATCGGTCCACAGACACGCTTCTTCTCCCCCGCTACCGACACCACACTCACCATCCCTTCCACCGCCCGCTCCGCCATCACGGTCGGTGCCTACGATCCCCGCCTTTCCTCCTATGCCAGCTTCTCCGGCCGCGGCTATACCCGTATTCTCCACGAAATTAAACCTGATCTCGCCGCCCCGGGTGTCAATATCCCAGCTCCCCGTTCCGGCGGCGGCTATGCTTCCTTCACCGGCACCTCGTTTGCCACGCCTTTTGTATCGGGAAGCGCCGCTCTTATGATGGAATGGGGTATTCTGCGCGGAAATGACCCGTTTTTATATGGTGAAAAGCTGAAAGCTTATCTCATCGCAGGCACAAAACCCATCGCATCCGAGAACGAATACCCGAACAGGCGGGTGGGATGGGGGGAGGACGTTATAATAAGGTT
>OHUB01000938.1_pt1 | contig 12979 bp, 17 predicted proteins | sample 1579091 | NCBI WGS metagenome assembly OHUB01 (sample SAMEA3879566, study PRJEB24766) | human gut metagenome | biome: human-associated habitat; feature: feces | place: USA | collected 1985/1987
TCATACTGGGGTGGTTGTCGGAGTGGAACGGACAGCACACCATGCCATGGCGGTCGGGTTCCATGCCGTACATCTCTCCCACCTGCCGAACGGTGATGGCGGACTTGACAGTTTGATACAGGCTCAAGGGCATTTCTCCTTTGTTTCGTGTGTTGCACCAGAGTATCCCCAAAGTGGGAACTCTGGTGTTTTTTGCTTCCTGCCTGAATATACGGAAAATTTTGCAGGAAAGGCGAAAAAGCGGCAGAACTGCAACGGAAAAAGAAAAATGCCCTTGCTGGTTGCAGGATTGCAACAGCAAGGGCAGAGAGGAAACCGTATATTGAACAAAACGGCAGAGCGTATTATAATGAGGAAAAAGCTCAAAAAGGAGGGCCGACCACATGGCACAGGAATATCTGCCCGCACCATCCAACATCCGTCTTGCGGACTTGATGAAAGAGCACAACATCAGCCAACCGGAGCTTGCCAAGGAAATCGGCTGCTCCAAGAGCACCATCAGCCGCTTCATCAGCGGTGCGAAAGGAACCCTGACCCATGAGCAGGTGCTGAAGATCGCAAGGCTGTTCAACGTGTCCACGGATTTTCTGCTGGGAGAAACAAATATCCCTGATCGCAAAAACTACGACATTGCCGAACTGGGCTTGTCCGTAGAAGCAGCAAAGAACCTCTACACAGGGCGCGTCAATACAGAGGTAGTCAACTTGCTGCTGGAAAACGCCCGCTTTGCAGAGCTTACTTACCGTATAGCACAGTATTTTGATGATACGTTTGCGTCCGGCATTGCGGCACAGAATGCCATGCTCACGACATTGAGCACCCTGCTGCGCACAAAGGTCAAAACCCCGGCAGCAGCTAAAGCCGCAAAGGACATCAGCCTTCGGAGAAAGCCAGTGTATCAAGGCAACCTTGATGACATTGAGATGTACTTCATGGCGGCGGTCAAGGAAATCAAAAAGGGCATCGGGAGCCATTACGCCGAACAGGAAGCTATGAGCAAGAAAGTGGCAGAGAAAATGTTTACGGAATTGACAAAGGGGCAGGACGTGCAGCACCCAACGATTACAGCAGAGCAGTTGACGGATGCAATGTTGGACAGCGTTTCGGGCATGGAGGGAGCTACGCCGGAAGCACTGGAGCAGCTGCGGAGTGGCCTGTTGGGAATCTTGCAGTCTGCCGCAGAGCAGGAAAACGCCCATGAAGCAGACGAATGAACGGCTTTGTGCGCTGGCACAGAAAGGCGATGCCGCCGCACTGGACAGCCTGATCGAAAACAACAAGTCCTTTATCGGCAAGGTGGCAAACGACCTCTTCCGCAGCATGAATCTGGCACAGTCTGGCTTGAACCTTGACATAGACGATTTGAAACAGGCGGGCAATCTTGGCTTATGGAAGGCTGTGCCAAAGTTCGATGCAGCGCGCGGCATGAAGTTCCTGACTTATGCGGCTCCTGCCATCCGTAATGCTATGATGGACATGGTGCGGGATGCCTTTGCCGCTTTTGAGCAGCGGATGGTGACAGAGGACAAGTGCTGCCAGCGCGTTTCGCTGGACGATGTTCTGCCGGGAGAGGAACAACTGCAGCGCATCGAAGCCATAGCTGACCCTTATGCCATGCAGCCACAGAGCATTATGGAGGAACAGGAATCGCGACGGGAGCTGTACGATGGTCTGAACCGGCTGACCCAGCGCGAGCAGACTTATCTGCTGTACCGCTATGGCTTCACCGATGGCGAGGAACATCCGCTGATCGGCACGGCGATATACTTTCACCTGACAAAAGGCCGCGCCAAAAAGACGGAGGAACAGGCTATGGATAACCTGTGGTTGGAACTGCCGTGGTGGTTTATATGAATAGGCAGAGAGATTGTATTAAATTGAGTGAATTACGATAGAGAACAAAAGCTAATCTTCCCTTGTTCGACGCTCTTTAATAATCTTATAAATTGGAAACCAATAGACAATAACGATGATAAGGCATGTGATTGCTAACGCACTATAGATGAAAGATTTCATAAGCACAGCCATAATCATAAAGATGAAAAAAAAGAATATCCACGCCGACTGTGCTGATTTATACAAAGCTAGTTTATCTTCAAGGGTAGTATATAATTCAAATGGCTTTCCATCATTCTTTTTTTCGACAATCAATAATTCTTTGTTAAGTGTCGTCTTAGGCGTTGATAGCTTTCCACCTGATTCAGCCCACGGACGAAATTGTACTTTGGCAAGAGAGTAGTTTAGATTAATGTTCTTGAAAAAAACAACGTATCCTAAGCTTTGAAGAAATTCAACATACTTGTCTGAGCTTTCACGACTCCTGTGACCAATATAATCAATCTTATATTGATATTCCCCCGGAGTGCATGTTTCAAACTCATAGATAGCCCGTGATGTATTTATTAAGTGATACCCTTGTTGGGACATTCTATTAAGCCATTTCTCTTGTAAGGATAATAGACAACCAAAAAAACGTACCTTTTTGTAGCGCATATTAAATCTCCTTTGAAATCCTTTCCGCTAAGTCGATTAATTGATGAAGTCGATCTATTTCGGTTTGGACAGCCTCCTTTCCAGAAGGTGTTATTAAATATACTTTTTTTCTGCTTGTACTTTCAGTGCTTTGTAATTTAATCCATCCTTTTTGTTCTAACGAGGATAGAGCACCATATAATGTCCCTGCTCCTAATAATACCCTTCCGTTTGTTACTTCCTCAACAAATTGAATGATTGCATATCCATGCCTTGGTTCATAAAGGGACAAAAGTATTAAATCTGTAACTTCTGTAAGGGTTCCCCCTTGCACATAGTCTTTCATAGAACCTCCGCTTCGAATATGTGCCCTTTATCCAAATTGATTGTCACATCGGCTAAATCCACTATATTTTTGTCGTGTGTAGAAATTATAATGATTCGATTTTTCTTTATTGAGGTTAAATATTTTTTGAGGTCATCAATACTGTCTTTATCCAATGCAGAGGTTGGCTCATCCAATAGAATTATAGAAGGATTGTGCACCAATGCTCGCATAAGCGTTATTTTTTGCTTCTCGCCACCAGATAGAGTAATGAATCTATTGTCGATAGGAGTGTCGACACCTTTTTCTAATTTATCAAACAACCCTCGTAAATGTAAGATGGAAATCAACTTATTCCCAATGACTGTATCGTTGTGCACAGAATCAAGATAGATGTTGTAGCGTATGGTGTCATCGAATACAATTGGCGTTTGCTCGCAAAAACCAATCAATGTGCGGCGTAAAGTGTAAACATCAAGTGCTTTAATAGAATAATTATCGTAATAAACATCCCCGATGATATCACTGTTGTATAATCCAACGATGGCATTGAGTAACGAGCTCTTTCCGGAACCATTTGCGCCCATCAGAACATATATCTTTGACTGTTCGAATATTAGGTTTACATTGGATAGTATTTGCCTCTTGTTCAAAATAAGTCCAAGATTATTGAGTTTGATCTGTTTGACCTGCTTTGGACAAGTATCCCCAATAAGCTCCTCTGGAATATCCAGTAGAGCATTTAGCCGCTCGTATGAAACATTGGTATCTTGAATGTTTTTTCCAAGAGAAAAAAAGTAGCGAATAGCTGAAAGCGTCATTGAAAAATAAGTGGTGATAATAGTGAATTCTCCTATTGTCATTTGTGATTGAATGACTTTGAATCCCCCATATATAAACAAAAAAATGCGTCCAATAGTTATAATAACTGTATCCCAAGCAGAGAATTTGTATGACTCTTTTTGATACTTTAATGCAGAGCACATTAAAGTATCAAAATATGAAGTCATTTTATCCGAAAATGAATTAACAATTGAAAACAGTTTGATTTGTTTTATGGTTGAGAGTTGGCTGTACAACTTCGAAAAAAAGAAAGCCTGACTTTCTTTTAAATTATAGCTACTTCTGTACAGTGGAGCTCTGAGAAAGAAGTATCCTATGCAGTAAAAAGGAATAAGAAGAAAAATAAATAGAAAGATTACGGGATTGTATGAGAAAACAATGAAAAGGCCCAACACGATTGTAAATAAATTAACGATGATGTTTTGAAAAAGAGAAATGCAAAAGGTCGAAACAACATTTGAGTCGCTATTTATCTTTTGACTGAGAGAAGAGACGTCTTTTCCGGCGAAAAAAGATAAAGAAACTTTCTGTAAGTGTACAATAACTTTTCTGTTAAGATCAAATGCGATAGTGGTTTGAAGTTTTGCATATAGTCTATTGCAAATATATCCTATAAATAGTCCTAATAAACTGGCAACGGCAAAGATAACTGCAAATAAGAGGATTCCGTTTGCTCCATTTCCACTTGTCAGAAAATCTATGAACGTACCATTGATATATGGAACAATCAATGAAAAGATACTTGAAAAGATGCAAATTGCGATATAAAGAAAAAGCTGTCTGCGGCATTTGACAAGTGAATTTTTACATAGATTAAAAAAACGATTCAAGTTATTTACTTTTTGACCTCCACATTTGTTTTGATCTTTTCGTTCACAAAATGCAAAATTTGCTTTTCAACAACGCCTTTCGTTTTAAAACAACCTGGCGCATGATACGTTTTAGATTGATTGTAACTAACGGAACCGCAACCGCCACCACAGACCGGTAGATACACGCATTCTCGACATTCATGATTCTCCAAAGGGTCTCTTGTCATCCAATCGTAGAATGCGTATGTTTTATTGATAAGATTACCCTCGGAATCAATGGTTCCAACTCTATGCTGCTCAAATCCTGCGTGTTCCCAGCATTTATAAACGGAACAATCTGGAGTAACTGTAAATTGGCTATCACTATATAATCCGCAGAACATCCATCGTTGCATTGGACGGGGAGTACAAGCAAATCCGTTTACTTGTAATTCATTCCACAGGTGCTCAAGAACATCGCTAATTTCACTATCGGCAAAGCAGTTTCCAGCATAAGAGGAGCAAGCACTTGTCGAACTTCTAACAATGCCAAAATCAATAGAGGCACAAGTTAAGTTTTCACCATATTTTCCCAAGTATTTTAAAAGCGTGTCAGTATCATTAATATTTGTTTTATCAATGTTGATTCTTATGACGGCATTGATCTTGGGGTATGCAAGAACCTTCTTAATGGAATCTATAACGTCATTAAATGAGGGATTCCCGTTCTTATAAGGTCTTCTGGAATTGTGTGCTTCAGGCATTCCGTCAAGTGTAATTTGAACCATATTACAATTATGTTTAGAAAGTTGCTGGAGTACATAGTTATTCAGTAATGTGCCATTTGTTATTATGCCACATGAAAAGGAAATGCTATTTTGGGTGCAGTAGCTATGAAGTTCATCAAGAATGAACAAGCCCTCTTTAATATTAACTAAGGGTTCTCCTCCAAATAATACAATATACATGGACTTTGAACGTCTGCTTTTAGCTTCGTTTTTCATGAATTTTATATATTGGAGCGCATGCTCATGATCCATGGTTTCGTTTTTTTCCCCGGCACCTTCATAACAATATACACAAGAGAAATTGCACGACCAAGTTAATATAATAGTTGAGGAAAGCACTTCTGAAAAATATTTGTTTCGATTGTTAAAATATGAAAAATATCGTAGTTCATCAACAGTGTCTTCAATGATAACGCCAGCACGAGAAAACAATTCGCGGCTGCGGCAATCCAAAGACGAAATATCATTTTTCTTGATGGAATCGAGTGCTTCATAGGAAAGAAAAAATGTATTTCCCGTGAATGTATTAAAAAGAATTGGCTTATCCGTTCCTTTTTCAAACAGGACTAAATTATATCTTGAAAATTTCATATAATTACCATAGCATAGCTGCCTCGATTTAAACCTTTAAATCTGACATTGTGAAATTTTTGAATCCTAAGAAATTTTAGTCATCGAGAGAGAATGGGCCGGGAGCCGGTGTTAGGTTGAAAATACAACCGTCAACTGTACAAGCATTGATGCAAATATTCGCAACACAGCCCGCAGTTACACAAATATCTGCTGGACAGGCATTGGCACCACAGGCAGCAGTGCCACAAGCATTAATTGCGCATCCGGCATCAATAGGGCAGGCAACAGCCACACAGCCATCGTTTGAAGACTGCGTTGTATACGCATTACCGAGGTATTCAGTTTCCATGAGAAATCTCCTTTTTTTGTGCGTGAAACTATTCATAGGAAGCAGCTATGCTATGTGGCTTAGTCACTATGAAAGCTCATTTACGATGAGGTTGATGCTTCACGAAACCGTTCGGCATGGAGAATCGTACACATTGATTCGTCCAAGCTAATTATATCGTTAACCGTAATAGTAATCAAGAGTTTATAAAGCGTGTCTTTGAATTTTGTGACATTGAACAGGTTATAGAAAAGCTTTTTGTGAAATATCATGTCAAATATTGTAAGCGTGGGTTACACTTAGTAAGTGGTATCTTTAATTAAGGGAAACGGGGCACTCATAGCTGCGTGGCTTATTGCTATCGCAATTATCGGGGTAGCATGGATTACAGACATCCGCAAAGCAGACCTGCTGAAAAACGGAAAGATTGTTTCCGGAAAAGTTAATGCAGTAAAAAGGGTTCACATAAAATTCCACATGAGTACCTATCACCTTGCTGATGAAGATGTAATTTATCCTTGGGTGATTCGGTACCAATACAAGATTGGAAAAGACACTTATTATGGACAGTCCCATTGGTTTTGGTTCAAGCCTCTCGTGAGCAAGGGAACACCTATAAAGGTGACTATTGACCCTCAAAACCCAGAAAGAAGCATTGTTGCTGCATGGGAAAGTTAATAGATTGTTTCTTTCCTCTATGATGACGGAAATTTCAAAGGAGCGTAATCTCCTTTGGCACACGACTTTGGAACAAAGTCTAGTGTGTTACACCTCGATAGAGGTGTGCCGCTCCCAGACACAAAAAGTCCCATGGCCAACACCTCGGCGGTGTGGTCATGGGACTTAATGCTTTTTAGGCCTAGCGGAGTGAACAGTAACCAATCCTGACATCCAGTTGCCGTGTCATTTGTTGAATACTGTTTTACGAACAGTCTGCGGACGTGAAGACCCACCATTATATCATCAGCTTCGACCCGAAGGACGCAGTAGAGAACGGCCTGACCATGGAGCGGGCGCAAGCCCTTGGCTTGCAGTTCTGCAAGGACAACTTCCCCGGTCATCCCGCCATCGTCTGCACGCACCCCGATGGACACAACCATTCGGGAAATATCCATGTCCACATCGTAATCGGCAGCATCCGAACACGAGAGGTGGAACGCAAGCCCTATATGCAGAAACCCCGCGACTGGCTAGAAGGCATGAAGCACTCCAGCACAGCCCAGACCATGCGGCACCTCCGTGTCGAAGTCATGGAGCTGTGCGAGGGTGCCGGACTGTACCAGATCGACCTGCTCAACGGCTCGAAAGAGCGTGTCAGCGAAGCTGAGTATTGGGCGCGTAGGCGCGGCCAGTTGAAACTTGACCATGAAAACGCAGCCCTCACCGCAGCTGGACAGCAGCCCCGGCAGAAGAAGTTTGAAACCGTAAAAGATACCCTGCGGAAACAGATTTCTTCGGTGTTGTACCGCACAACGAGTTTTGAAGATTTTTCTGACAAGCTCATGCAGCAGTACGGCATTGCCGTCAAGGAAAGCCGTGGACAGCTTAGCTTTCTGCCCACTGGCAGAACAAAGTTCATCCGAGCGAAACATCTCGGTGACAAGTTCGATAAGGCAGCAGTGCTTGCCACGTTGCAGGCAAACGTCGAACGCAAACCCAAGGCTCAGTTCAAGCAGGATACCATCGGAAAACTGATCGACATCCAGTCGAGGCTGACCGAGGGCAAGGGCATCGGCTATAAGCGTTGGATCACGAAACACAATCTCAAAGTTATTGCACAGACCGTGAAGCTTCTGCAGGAAAAGGGCTTGACCGACGAGGACGCCCTGAACCAGCGCATCGCCGAACTGGAAACCAAGTATCACGACTCGCTGGCGGTGGTGAAAGACCTCGAAGGTCGCATGAAAGCCAACAAAGAGCTGCGCTATCATGTCGCAGCCTATACCAGCACAAAGAGCGTCGCACAGCAGTTAAAGACCGCCAAGCGACCCGCAGTCTTTGAGGAGCAGCACCGTGCAGAGCTGACAGCGTATCGGGCGGCAGCAGCCTATTTCAAGGCAAACAACATCACAAAGCTGCCCAGCCCGAAAAAGCTGGAAGCCGAGTATGCGCAGCTGGCATCCGAAAAGGCGAAGTTCTACGAGCAGTACAAGGAAGCTAAAGAGGAACTGCTCAAACTGAAAACCGCAAAACAGAATGTTGCGTCCTTTTTCCGGGAGGAAGAACAGACGCAGCAGGAGAGATAAAGGAGTGTGCGTATGATCAATCTGAAAATCGACCCGGAGTTCCAGAACCAGATCCCGCCGCTGACGGACGATGAGTACAAGCAGCTTGAAGAAAATATCCTCAAAGAGGGCAAGCTGCTCTCTCCTTTGATCGTCTGGGGTAATACCCTTGTTGATGGACACAATCGTTATGCCATTCTCCAGAAGCATCCTGAGATTTATTTTTCCACCATGCCGCTCCCGTTTGAAAGCAGAGAAGAAGTCCTCGCTTGGATCTGCAAAAACCAGTTGGGGCGGCGCAATTTAACTCCGGAGCAGAAGTACTACCTGATGGGCAAACAGTATGAAGCCGAAAAAGCCGCGCACGGCGGTGATCGCAAGAGCAGCGATGCAAAATCAAGTTCGCTAAAAGCGAACTTGATCGACAGCACCAAGACCTGCGACCGAATCGCAGAAGAAAACGGAGTGAGCAAGGACACCGTTATCCGCGCCTCGAGGTATATGAAAGGCGTGGAGATTGCGGAAGAACTGATGCCGGGTCTAAAACAGAGCATTCTGTCCGGACAGACGAAAGTGTCCAAGGCGGATATGCACCGCCTTGCCAAGGTTGCCTGCTATGACCGCGCACAGACCTTGCAGGATATTTTGCACCCGGAGCTGAAGGTGGAACCGAAGCCTGACGCTGACGGTGTGATCCGCGTTCCGGGCAAAGCGCCTGTCATGCCATTCCGAAAGTTTGAATCGATTTACGACAGCGATGCTTACCCGGAGGATGTACGGTACGAGTATGTAGCTCTGGAAGAACTCACTACTCGTTTCCGCATTTCGTTCAGCTACCAGTTGGAGCAGATGCCCGATAATGCACAGCGTGATGTGATTCTGGAGATCATTCACAAGCACAAGGACTACCTTGCTTCTCTGGAAGCCGCACTCGCAGATGTTAAAGACCAGACAGCATAACATCAGGCACATGGTATGCTGTTCACAGATGTCCAAAGGAGCGTGCGTTTGAACAAAAAGAAAAAGTCCACAAACACTTTTCCCTACCCCGATGAAGTCATCGACCGTCTGGCACGGGCGTTCTACCCGGCCATCCTTGCCTGCTGGAACAGCGAGGAAGGCCAAAGAGAATTTGCCGCATGGCAGGCGGAACAGGCTCATCACACTACCCGCAAAGAAAAACAGAGCGTTCCCGACGGGGAACGCCCTGTTGTACATATCGCTATCATATGTGGATTTTGGCAGGGTGCGTCCGGGTGGACGCACCCTGTTTTTGTTTTGCTTCACCCCCCGATGGTTTTAACGGCGTACTCTTGTAGGAGGAATCGTGTCAATTTGACACAATTCCTCCGCAGCAGTTCATGCGGGTCAAGCTGCAAAATAACGCTCGGCATATTCCAAGGATTTTTCCAGAAATTCCTGCAGCTTATCCGGATCATTATACATCCCATGGTTGGACTTCGGAAATTCGATATAGTCGTATGGAACGTCGTGAAGAAGGTACGCTTCCATGAGATAATTTTTTTGGTTCACGGGGACGCAATGGTCGATCCGGCCATAGGCGATCAGTGAAGGCACAGAATCATCGCTCACGATGCCTGCCGGAGAGATCTTCTGGATTTCCTGTGTATAATCCTCCAATTCCTTTCCGGTCATCATCTTGCAAAAGTCGTGTTCCGATGCGAGCTTGTCTACCTTCATGAGCAGGGTCCACTCGGATGGTTCAAAGTATGTGGGGGCAGCTACTTGGAAAACAAATCTGACCGGAATCGCAGAATTCCCGTTATAAGCCAGATTCATCGCCAAGGTCCCGCCTGCGGACACACCAAACGGAGCCATTCCTGCAATATGATATCCCAGTTCCTCCGTCCTTTGCCGGATCGCCCGGACTGCATTTTCAATTTCTTTGTTCATCTGATAAACGGACGCATCTTTTCCGTGCATCTGCAGAGTGTAATCCACGGATGCTGTAATGTACCCCTGTGCGGCATAGTATCTGCACCATGTTTCGCCATCAGCTTTTGAACCGGAGTTGAAGCTACCCCCGTGGATATAGAGGATCAAATTCTGATCCTGCGTCTTGTCCAGTCCGGCAGGAATATACAGGTCGTACTGGTTTCCGTTCTCGTTTTCATAGTTCTGGTCGCTGAAAACCGCGCAGGTCAGATCTTGTCCCAGCGACTTTACCAGTCGCTCCGGTGCACTTCCCAGCAGAAAGATCCTTGTCAATGCGCTGGCAAGAAACACCAGAACAAATATTCCGTTCTTCATGATATTTTTTCTTTCTCATATAATGTTATCCAACAGCAGCTTTCCGCATATTGCGCCCGAAATGCCAGCGGCAATTATCATAATTGCCACTACAAGAAGATCATTCTTTTGCATGATAGCCTCCTAAACGGTTCCTTTCATACAGAGTTAGTCCTTCATGTACTTGTCCAGATATTCCACCACAGCATCCAGATACTCCAGATAGGCCTTGTTGTCATTTTGCAGTCCGTGACCGGAATGCTCCGCTACGAAATACCGGTGATCTACGCCGTTCTTTTCCAGTGCGGCGACCAGCGGCTTGGATGCGGCAAAGGGCTGCATCTTGTCGTATGCGCCGTAGCAGAGGACAGAGGGCACCGTATCCTTCGTGACCCAGCGGTCAGCAGAGATCGGCTTGACCGCTTCCAGATAGGCACCGGATGCGATATCCTCTGGGGTCAGTGCCTGACCGGACATTACGCTGAACAGTCCTGCGGCGGCCGCTGGGCTTTGGTCGAGGCCGAAGATGCCCCAATCCTCCACATGAAAGCTGCCGGGACCGACTGCTTCAAATACCATTCTGACCGGAAGCGGCGAGGTATCGGCATCCCGGTAGGCATAGAGCAGTGCAAGACACCCGCCTGCACTGCCACCGGAAATGGCCATCCGGTCGAGCTTGTAGCCCAGTTTTTCGGCTGCTGCAACCACATAGGGCATGGCGGCTTTGATCTCTTCCGACTGGCTGTATACGCTGGCATCCGGGTTTTCTTCCGTAAACAAGGTGTAGTTGATCCCTGCCGCCACATAGCCTTTGCTGCACAGCCATTCCAGCATCTCGGCATCTTCGGCTTTGTCTCCGCCGGTAAACCCACCGGCGTGGAGATAGACCACAAGACCGTATGCATCCTGACTTTTGTCAGCCGGTACATAAAGATCAAATTTGTTGGCGGCACCCTCTCCATAAGGCAAGTCGGTGTACGCCTTGCCGACTGTTTCATCCCAACGGGTGTTGTATTTGCCGTGGGTCGGGTCGCTGTTCATTTTGAGCAAAGCAGACCCGACAAAAGCCGCAAGAAACGCAGCAGTATAGAGCAATCCCCATTTCAGCGTTTTCACAGAATATTCCCTCCAAACAGCGTGCCGCCCAGCAGCAGATTCAGCCCGGCGCGAACAGCCAGCCGCCCTAAGACCGCGCCGAAAATGATAACGATGAACAAAATCAACAATCGCTTTTTCGTCAAATTCATTGTGAACTCCTTTCTTCTTGACTTTTTGATGGGACGAGTGTATCATCAATACAGTACTGAGTCAATCGTCTCAGCCAAAATGAGACAAAGAAGGGCGTTTGTATCATCCCATGAAGAACATGAACAATCAGGAAAAGAACACCTATGTCCGGCAGCACATCCTGTCTGCGCTGCTGGAATTGATGGAAACGCAGGAGTTTGCCTCCATCAGCATTCAGGCGTTGGTGGATGCTGCCGGGGTCGGGCGGGCATCCTTTTACCGCAATTTCGCAAGCAAAGAGGACGTATTACAGCAGGAATCTGTGCGCCTGACCAATGAATGGAAAACAAAATTTGATCAAGAGCATCCTGATGGCACACCGGGTCCAGAGAACTTATGGCTCATCAGTCTGCTGGATTTTTACAAAGAGCACTCCGAATTTTACTTGGCTTTGTATCATGCAGGGCTTTCCAATATCATGCTGGAAACGATCCTCGGCTATTTTGACCGTTCGCCGGAGATCCCCAACGGGTTGGCTTATCTGAATTCTGCCATCGGCTATATGCTATATGGCTGGGTACATGAGTGGATGTGCCGGGGAATGCAGGAGTCCGGTACGGAGCTAGCTCGGATGTTAGCAGAAGCACAGAAAAAATAAGTATAAAAAAACAGGGCGCATCCCATAAAAAGAGATACGCCCTGTTTTGCTATTCTTAATCTTCCAACCCATGACTTCCAGCTACATTTTTCAAATATTCCTTCGTGTCACCGTTCAGAATCAAATCCGCATACGCCAGTGGATCATTGTAGATAAGGTAGTCCAATTCGATTTGCTGCGCCATGGTCACATCCAGCGCATCCTCGACCCCGGTGCAATCAATGGAAATTTTTCTCCCATCCCGGAGCAGCAGCTCCACGCACCCGGTATCCATGTTGAAATGGCAAGCTCTTGCATCATACTTCATATTTGTGTCCCTTCCGCCTTACGGCACTCTTACAGTAGTCTGTCGTGCTTTCCTTATGATAAGGTCTAGGACGTTTCTCGATGGAAGCAAGGGATTCGTTCTGTTTTCCGAAGAATACAAAAAATCCGAACCCTTCCCCTATCGGAAAAAAGTTCGGATTTTGTTGTTGTGGTGCACCTCCAGGGACTCGAA
>OHUB01000972.1_pt1 | contig 12579 bp, 7 predicted proteins | sample 1579091 | NCBI WGS metagenome assembly OHUB01 (sample SAMEA3879566, study PRJEB24766) | human gut metagenome | biome: human-associated habitat; feature: feces | place: USA | collected 1985/1987
CCACGCGCCCCTTGAACCGAGCCCGGTGATGGGCCGCAAGCTGTTGGAGGGCAGCGATGGCACTCGGAACCACCACGTAGCCGCAACCGGCCGGAAGCTGCGTTTTCCGCTCCGCAAGAAATGCCTTCACATCCCGGCGAACCATCTCGCCGATAAAGGCGTGGGAGTCGTGATTAGTACCTTTCATGGCCACGAACAGCGGCTCCTCGCCGAACGAACAGTTGCGGCTGTCGGTAAGCACCCGTGCCACCGGCAAATCCTCCCCGATGAGTTCGCCCCCGCAAATGCGGGCGATTTCCGATAACATGTATTTCATGTCGTATCTTTCCTTTACATAACTGCCGTCAATCCATACGCAGAGTCACCACCGTAATCCCCGCTCCGCCCCGGTCGGCGTGTTCGTCCGCAGCCCGTTCGACCTCCGGCACCGTGCGCAGATAACGGCGGATCTCCTCCCTGAGCGCCCCCGTCCCCTTGCCGTGCAGGATCGTGACCGTACCGACGCCGACCATGATCGCGTCGTCGATAAAATCCCGCACCTCCTCCAATGCTTCGGCGGCACGCAGGCCCCGCACATCGATATGATCCTTGAAATTGAACTTGCGGGCCGACACATCGACCGATACCACCGTGCGCGGCTGCACGGGCCTGGTCGCCTGCTTGAATTCGGCGCCCGAGATCACGACGAGCGAACTTCTATCCACCGTCGTAAGAATCTGTCCGAATGCCACCTGCGCCTTCCGGCCCTTGATCGAAAGCACCACGCCGGGAATGTCCTGCCCGGCGATCTTCACCTTCGAGCCGACCTCCGCCTCGCGGGGTTTCTCCGGCACGGCAGGCTGTGCGACCTCCGGAGTCTCGCCGGCCTGCTGTCTGCGCTCGGCACGACGCTGGCGGCGGCGTTCGAGTTTCTCCATTTCGCGGGCCACCCGTTCGTCGTGCGCCGCATCCGCTGCATCCGTCCTCTCCACCCTGTCCCGAAAATCGTTCAACTCCTTACGGGCCAACTGGGTAAGCTCCTTCTCAGCCTGCGCTTCGCGGATCGTCCGGATCGTATTCTCAATCTGACGGTTGGCGTCGGCGATCATCCGCTGCGCCTCCTCCTTGGCCTTTTTCAAGATTTCCGAGCGCTCCTGCCGGATGCGCGAAAGCTGGTCGGCATAGGTCTGTTCCAGCTCCTCGACCTTACGGTCGGCGATCCGGATGCGGTCGCGCTTCTGCTCCCAGTAATGTTTGTCACGGGCGATTTCACGCAACTGTTTCTCGAGGTTGATATGATCGCTGCCGGCCTTTTCGCCCGCATCGCGGATAATATCCTCCGGCAACCCGATCTTGCGGGCGATCTCCACCGCGAACGAACTGCCCGGCTTGCCGATCTCGAGCCGGAACAGCGGCCGGATATTCTGCACGTCGAACATCATCGCTCCGTTGGCAATTCCCTCGGTGTTCGACGCATAATACTTAATGTTGGCATAGTGGGTCGTAATCACCCCGTAACAGCCTTTGCTGCGGAGCCGATCGAGGATCGACTCCGCGATCGCCCCGCCGATGATGGGCTCCGTACCCGAGCCGAACTCGTCGATAAGCACCAGCGTCCGGTTCGAAGCTCCGGCGAGCATGTTCTTCATATTGAGCAGGTGCGACGAATAGGTCGAAAGATCGTCGTCGATCGACTGCTCGTCCCCGATGTCGATCATCAGGTTGCGGAACAGGGGCAGCTCCGAATTCTCCGATGCCGGAACCAGGAATCCGCACTGGAACATATATTGGATGATGCCCGTAGTTTTCAGACACACCGACTTGCCGCCGGCATTCGGCCCCGAAATCACCAGGATATGACGCCGTTTGTCGAGTTGCAGATCGAGCGGCACCACCTGCTTGCCCTGCGCCCGGAGCGTCTGCTGCAACAAGGGATGCCGCGCATTGCGCAGCACCAGCCGGTCGTCCGTCGAAACGATCGGTTTCACCGCTCCGTTGGCAACGGCCCAGCGGGCTTTGGCACGGATCATATCCAGATCCGAAAGATAGTCGCCGATCAGCGCGATCCGATCCGCTTCGGGGCGAATCGAGTCGGTGAAGGCCGAAAGTATCCGCACGATCTCGCGCCGCTCGGCGTACTCCAGCTCCTTGAGTTCGTTATTGATTTCGACAACCTCGACCGGCTCGACGTAGAAGGTCTTGCCCGTGGCCGATTCGTCGTGGATGAAACCCTGCAACTTGCGTTTATTGGCCGCTGCGACCGGAATCACCGCCCGGCCGTCGCGGATCGAGAGCATCGCGTCGGCCTCCACGATACCGGCTTTCTTGGCATTCGACAACACCTGCTGCAGGCGTTTGGCGGCCTGCCCCTCCCGTTCGAGGATCATCCGCCGGATCTGCTGCAACTCCGGCGAAGCGTCGTCCCGAATCTTGCCGTACTGATCGACGATACCGTCGATCGCCCGAACGATCTCCGGGAAAGCCTCGATCCCCCGGCTGCGGAGCCGCAGTTCGGGATATAGCTCCTCACCGCGCCCCAGGATAAAACCGGCGATCGCCCCCGCCGAAGCCAGCGCCCGGCGCAGCAACACGACCTCCTCGACTTCGAGGAAGCTGCCTTCGATCTTCAGTTTGGAAAGGATATAATCGACATCGACGAACTCGTCGTCCGGAAAATCATGCTCCATCTCCAGCAGACGGCGCATCTCGTCCGCCAGCGCCAGCCGCCGCTCGACATCGGCCTGCGAAGTGCTGAATTGTTCGGCGCACAACCTTTCCCGGCCGCCGCGAATCGTACACAGCGCCGCGACCTGCTCACGCAGCCGGTCGAAACCGACTTTCTGTTCAAAGTTCGCCGGATAGATCATCGCACAGAGAAAACATTCGAAACTATCGGGCCGCTTTCAGGGCCTTGAGCGAATCGCGCCGGGCATGTTTCGCCTCTTTTTTCTGCTGCTTGCGGTCGGCCTTTTCGGGATCGCGGCCGAACAGCGAGAAATGGACGTAACGAGCAGGATGGGCCTGCAAGTTGGCCAGCAGCGACGCCAAGTTCGCAGTCGCCTCGTTGAGCGATTCGTACAGACGGGGATCGCTGACGAGCTGCCCGACAGTCCCCTCCCCGGCATTGACACGGGCCAGGATCGCATTGAGATTCATCAGAGTCGAATCGAGCGCCCCGGCCAGATTCTCACGCTGTATTTGGTCGGTAAAATTGCTTAAATTCAGGATAATACTGTCCATACGCGGAGAGTTCTCGCCGAGCATCTCCGAAAAACGGGTCAAATTCGCTACGGCGCTCTCCAGATTCGCACGCTGCGACAGCAACATACCGTTTACGCTGCCCGTAATCGAATTCAGGTGCGACATCGTACCTTCGATATTCGCGGCGTTCTGCTCCATAATCAGATTCAGGTTATCCATCGTGCGGCTCAAATCCCCCACGACCTGCGACATCTTCTGCTTGAAAAATTCGAGTTCCGAACCCGCCATATCCATCAGGCCCTTGCTGCGGCTCGAACAGAGGGTGTCCCCGGATTGCAGGTAGGTCCCGGCATCGCCCAGAGCGATTTCGATCGCTTTGGCGCCCATGATGCTGTTGCTGTAGATCCGGGCTTCGGAATTGGACGGAATCCGGTATTTCCGCTGGATCGTCAGTTGAAGTACGACCTCGTTACCGATCGAAGGATCGAACGAAATATCCGTCACGGCTCCCACCTTCACGCCCCGGATCAGAATCGGCGAAGCGTTCTGCACGCCATCGACCTGGTCGTAAGCGGCATAATAGACCGCGTTGCGACTGAAGATGTCGAACCCCTTCAGAAAGCGGATACCCGCCCAGAGGGCGCCGATCATCAGCACGGCGAAAATGCCGATCTTAACTTCTCTTCTCATATACCTGTTTTTTTCGTTTTATTTACTGTACGATCCGGTCGCCCCGACAACTCACCACGAACGCATCGCGGAACTCCCTGCGCACCTCGGCCAACTTGGCTTCGGCCTGCTTGCGGGTATCGAAACGCCCCACACAATACTTATACCTGAACCGGCCGCCGGTAACGAACTCCGTGACTTTTCCCCGGTAACTTTTGAACTGCCGGTCCTTGGGCGGCACGCGCTTGGCGCTGGCGATCAACTGCACGGCATAAAACGTCTTCTCCTGTTTGGCTTTCCCGGTTTTGACACTACCCTTATCCGCTTTGTCCGAAGCGGCAGCCGGAGCCGGCTCCGCGACATCGGCATCGGCCTGTTCGTAAATGGCATCGTCATCGACAAGCAGCGTACCCCGTACGAAAGCGACGTAATCCTTCACCGCATCGCACAGCGCACGTGCGATTTGAGCCTGCCCCTTCGCCGAATTCATATAAGCGTACTCCTCCGAATTGGAAAGGAAACCTATCTCGGTCAGGATACCGGGCATATCGGTAGCGTAGAGCACTTTGAGCGGCTGTCGCTTCACACCGCGATTGTGCCGCCCGGACTTGACGTAATGTTTCTGCACCAGACGGGCCATCGCTTCGCTGTATTCACCATAGGTGAACTGCAGGTTCTGGATATAAGCCCGGACGATCGCCGCCGTCTTCTCGTTCGACATATCGAGCAGCTCCTCCTGGTTGTTATAATAGAGGGCCCGCTCGTTGGCGTTCTTCTCCAGCGGACTCTCACCCATAATCAGGGTTTCGACTCCCCGTGCCGACGCCGATGCCGCAGCATTGGTATGGATCGAAATGAACAGGTCGCCGCCCGCCTTGTTGGCGATATCGGCCCGAGCCTGCAAATCCTGGGTCAGACTTTCGGAAAACTGCTTGTCCGTCTTACGCGTGTAAACCACTTTCAACTGGGGGATCTCCTTCTCGATCAAGGCCCCGAGCTTCAGAGCGATCTGGAGGTTGAGATCTTTCTCGTAAACGCCTCTGTAATGAGCTCCCGGAAACTTCGGTCCCCCGTGCCCGGCATCGATTACGACGACCCGCACGCCCTGTGCAATATTCTGCGCGGCAACTCCGTTGAAAGAGAGTGTCGCAATCAAAAACAAGGCAACAAGAAAAAGCGATTTCCGCATAGCAAAAGTGGCTGAAAATTTAACGGTTCTGAATTTTTTACCTATATTTGCCGGATGTTAAAACCCCCGCACTGAGGCCTTCGGAGCCATTTTCGGGCGGTTTTGCCGACTTGTCGGCAAAGGTATGATTTTTTTTGGAATTTTGGACAGGCTAAAGGCAAAATATATCTTCTCGGGAGCACTCCTGCTGCTCTTCCACCGCCCGACAGCACTCCGACGCAAGCCGTACAAAAATCCCGCCGCGAAACCCGCCGGGAGATTCGGCGTCTTCAACGGGAAGCCGACCGCCCCCCGACCTCCGAAACACGTACGGAAGAAGAGCAGGATTCGCTTTTCGACACCAGGATCGACTCGATCTTCGGAGCGCCTCCCCTCTCGCCGATCGCCCCCGCCGACAGTACGGCTCCCACCAGCAACGACTCGCTGCTGCGCGATTCGTTGCGTCAGGACACGACCCGGCGCGATACGACCCGGAAAAAATCTTTCCTGGACGACATCATCAGCGGCAAAAACCAGGACTCGCTCTACTACGACGTACGCAATCGCACGGTCTATATCTACAACCAAGGCGACATCAACTACCAGAACATGAATCTCAAGGGAGATTTCATGCGGGTCAATATGGACGAGAAGATCATCTACGCTCACGGCAAGCGCGACACGATAGACGGCAAACCGACGGTCACCAACCCCACTTTCACCGAAGGGGCCGCCAATCCCTACACGATGGACACGATCACCTACAACATCGGCAGCAAGAAGGCGAAAATCAAAGGCGTGGCGACTCAGGAGGGCGACGGCTGGCTGATCGGCAACAACGTCAAAAAGATGGACGACAACACCATCCACATCCAGGACGGCAAATACACCACCTGCGACCAGACGGACCACCCCCACTTCTACCTGGCGATGACCAAGGCGAAGGTGATTCCCGGCAAGAAAGTGGTCACGGGCCCCGCCTACCTGGTCATGGAAGACGTTCCCATTTACTTTCCGCTGCTGCCCGAGGGTTTCTTCCCGCTCAGTTCCGGCCCCAAGTCGGGTCTGCTGATGCCGACTTTCGGAGAGGAATCGACCAAGGGATTCTACATCCGTGACCTGGGCTACTACTTCACGCTCGGAGAACACATGGACTTGGCCATCCGGGGCGGTATCTACACCCTCGGATCGTGGGAGGCATCCGCGATGTCGCGCTACATGAAGCGTTACAAATACAACGGCACCCTGAATTTCAACTACTCGAACGTCCGTGTCGGCGACAAGGGCGAACCCGACTTCCTCCAGCAGAACAACTTCCAACTCTACTGGCAGCATACGCAGGACCCCAAAGCCAATCCGGGATCGACCTTCTCCGCTTCGGTCGATTTCCGTACCAGCGGCTACAACCGCTATTCGGCTACCAGCCTGAACGAAGCGCTCCAGACGCAGACAAGTTCTACGATCTCCTATTCGAAAAGCTGGCTCGGCACACCGTTCTCCCTTTCGGCCAACATGTCCGTTTCGCAGAACTCGCAGAGCGGAACGCTCTCGATCGCCCTGCCGAACGTCGTCTTCAACGTTTCGACCTTCTACCCCTTCAAACGCAAGGAGGCGATGGGCAAGCAGCGGTGGTACGAAAAGATTTCGCTCCGCTACACCGGCAAGTTCAACAACAAGGCCAACGCCAAAGAGTCCGAAATCTTCACCAAGGAGACACTCCAGAACATGCAGTACGGCTTCGAGCATAGCATTCCCATCTCGGCGACGTACAACATCTTCAACTACATCAACTTCGGACCGACGATCAACTACACCGAAAAGTGGTATTTCAAAAAGCAGGAGCAGGTCTGGAACCCGGTGCTGAACCGCATCGACAAACTCGACCCGGAGTACGGGTTCTACCGTCTATACAACTACAATTTCAGCCTGCAGGCTTCGACGATCATCTATGGCCGCTACGAGGCCAAGAAGAAAACGCGCAAGGTACAGGCGATCCGCCACACGATCACCCCGACGGTGAGCTTCTCCTACGCCCCCGACTTCTCCAAGCAGAAATACGGCTACCTGAAGACCGTGCAGAGCGATACGCTGGGTAATTTCAAGACCTACTCGCCCTTCGAAGGCAGCATCTTCGGCGTGCCCAGCTCCGGTCAGTCCATGGCCATCAATGCCTCGCTCTCGCAGACGCTCGAAATGAAGGTGCTCAGCAAACGCGACACCTCGGGTATGAAGAAGATCAAGCTGATCGACGAACTCCGCATCGGACAGGTATCCTATAACTTCCTGGCCGACTCCATGGGACTTTCGAACATCCCCATTTCGCTGCGCACGACCGTTTTCCAAAATTTCGGCATCAATATCAACGCCACGCTCGACCCTTACCGGGTCACCCCGCAGGGCCAGCGTATCAACAAACTCTTTTTCCCGGGCCGTGTAGTATCGGCCAGCACTTCGTTCGGCTATACGTTCCAATCCCGCCAGGACAACTCCACCCCGGCGATCAACGACATCAACAGCGCCCCGGTCGATCCGGCCTACGCCAATCCGTTCTACGACCCTTACGGGCAAATGAACCCGGCCCTGCGACGGCAATACATGACCCAGGCCTACTACGACTTCTCGCTACCCTGGAACCTGGGATTCAACTATACGGTCAGCTACTCCGCATCACCGACCAACAACGGCACGACGGGCTACCAGAAAAACATCACCCAAACGCTCGGCATCAACGGCAGCGTCACGATCCTGCCCAAGATGGGCATAACATTCCAAGGCGGTTACGACTTCCAGGCCAAGGAGCTGACTCCCGCCTCCATCACCATTTCGCGCGACCTGCATTGCTGGCAAATGTCGTTCGCGTGGGTCCCCTTCGGCCACTATCAGAGCTGGAGTTTCAACATCGGTGTCAAAGCGGCTTCCCTCGCCGACCTGAAATACGACAAAAGCCAGAGCATGTTCGACAATTTATACTAAATTTCGGACGCTTTCACGCATAATCCGCATCGAAATATGAAGATTCGATGAATTTTGGATTCTTTCTTGTTCCTTAATTGAATATTGTCTATATTTGTGGTAGCCCATAACCGGGACACGATGTAAAAACTCTCAAACATAATACCTCTATGATTATGAAAAAACACTACGAATCTACGGTTAAGGGGGGGGGAACTTCGTACTCCGCTCCTTCGGTTGAGATCCTCAGCATCTCGATCGAGAAAGGTTTTGCCAACAGCATCGTCTTGGACTACGGAAATACGGGCGAAGCAGGCGGCAGCGTCAATGACACCGATTACGGAGAATACTAACAAACACATCCTACGACTATGAAAACTTTTTTCAAATCCATTTTGGCTGTCGCAGTGTGTGCATCTCTGTTCGCAGCCTGTTCCAAAGACGACACGGTTTCCGACCCGTCGAACGGTCGTAAAGTAACGATGACGGTCACCGCATCGTCTGAACTCGAATCGGCATCCGGTTCCCGTACGACGTATGATCCCCTGACGGGGAAAATCTCGTGGAATGCAACCGGCGAATACCTTCAAGTACTCGAAACGGCGGCTTCCACTACCGTATTCGCCACCTCGCAAGAGGGTACGGTAAGCGACAACACGGCAAAATTCGCCGTAACGTTCCCTGCGAACGAGAACACCCCGCTCGTTTACAACGCGGTTTATCCCGCTTCGGCATGGGTTACTTCCAGCAATACGGACATCACCAATATGAAGGTCATCACTCCTACGGTTCAGCAGCCGACCGCTACGAGCTTCGATTCGAACGCGGACCTGCTGATCGCCAAATCGATCTCACAGCAGAGTCAGCCAACCGAACTGGAGATGAGTTTCGGCCGTGCTGTCGCCATCGGTAAAATGACGGTCAAGAAACTCGCATCCACGGAAAATGTCCTCGGCGTCAAATTCACGGCTCCCGATAAGAAGGTTACGGGCCGCAGCTATGTCGATATGACGGCAGGCACCGTCAAGGAATACGGCTATGCTACCAATTTCGCCGATAACGTGACGCTGAACTACTCTTCGGAGATGAATATCACGGCCAACAGCGAAACGGGTATGACCGCCTATTTCACCTGCTTCCCGTTCGAAGTAGCTGCCGGTGAAACCTTCACCGTTACAGTGACTACCGCAACGAAGATCTTCACCAAGACGGTAACCGTTCAGGAGGGCCGGGCCCTGGCTTTCACAACGGGCGACAGCTCGACTTTCGCGGTCGATATGACCGGTGCTACGGAAGAGGAGAACGAAACATTGAGCGGTGACTACGTCATCACAGTTTCGCAATCCAATGTAAATTATGCAATGAGTTCTGCCGCAGAAGGTAGTCGTTTAGCACCCATTGTGATTACACCGGAAAATCCGTTTAAAACGGATGATGAAACCCTCGTATGGACAATTAACAAATCGGGAGACAACTACACGATCAGTCAAGGCGAAAACTATCTTTCCTGGCAAGGCGGTTCTACCAACGGAGCTACGACATCCACAAGTCCTTACGAATTGGTAATTACCAAAAATAAAACCGGGAATACATACCAAATCGCATCGGCGGCCGAGCCAAGCCGTATTCTGGCAAAAAATACAACAGCAGCCAATGGTTTCGGATTCTACGCCGGTACCCAGACCAAGGATCTCACCTTGATTCCGGCCGTAGTGGATAAATCTCCGAAAATCAATATTACCAGCGGCACTACAGTCAATGTACCATCCGAAGGTGATATCGTAACGGTAACTTATACGATCAAGAATCCAAACGGGTCTCAAATTTCGGCAAAGGCAGAAGAAAGTGCTACGTGGATCAATACTTTCGAAACGAGTAACGAAGGAGAGGTTTCTTTCACCGTCAATGCCAATACAGGATCAGAACGAGAAGCGACGGTAACTCTTACCTACTCGACTGCGACAGCGGACATCACGATTAAACAGGCAGCTCAAGGCCAGTCTCTCATTACCTATGAAGAAGTTACCACACTCGAAGCAGGTGAATACATTTTCGTAGGAAACATGAGCGATACAGACTATTACCTTCCCAATACGGCCACCGGAACAAGCAAGGCCCCTGCAATTGCAGCGTTACCTTCCGGTACCCTTTCGGGTAGTACAATCACGAATCCCACCGCAGATATGACTTGGACAGTTACAACAAGCGGTTCAGGCTTCACGATCACCTCTACAGCCGATCCTTCGCAAGCGCTGGGAACGATTGCGGATAACAATGGTCTGCGTATTGACCCGAGTTATGGAAGTAACATCTGGACATTCACCTACAAAGCATCGGCAAAATACCATTGGGCGATAGAGAACACCACAACCAGCCGATTCTTGGCCATTTTCAGTGCATCCAGTTGGCGTACTTATAAGAATGAAACGACCAATCAGAACGGTGTGTTCCGACTCTTCAAGAAACAATGAAATGGGGGCGGGAATCCTTCCCCAGACCCTACCCCGGGAATTGCCACACCGAGCGTAAGCGACATAACTTCGAGTACAGCGAAGGTTTCCAGTAGTCTGACCGACACCGCTTACGCAACCGAGGTGCAGTTCTTCTATTCCGCAACGAACGGCAGCGACACGGGAAGTGTCGTTGCCGCTGTTGTCGGAAACGAAGCGACCGCCAACCTCTCCGATCTTCTGCCCGCAACGACGTACACGGTTTACGGCGTCGTAACGGCGACCAACGGCTCCACGCCGCAGAGTTCTTCGACAACCTTTACCACCGAAGGAGCACGGACGGATCATGCCGCCTGGTACGAGCTTCCGGCCCGCACGACAGCCGACGCGACGATCACGCAGACGGTTTATCCCGCCTCCGGATCGCAGCGCAACTACACGATGTACTACGACAAATCGACCTACACGGCTTACTGGGTAGCCTATCCGCTCGCAAAAGGACACATGGGAAACGGACGTTCCGACAAATGGCAGCGCAATCCCGGACTGGCCGAATCCGAACAGATCAACGTCTGGTCGAGCAGCTACGGGGTCAATCTCGGAGCTACCACATCGGACGGATATGACAATTCGAAAGAGTTCTACGCCCGGGGGCACCAGATACCCAACGCCGACCGCAACGGTTCGGACGAATTGGTCGTACAGACCTATTACGCAACCAATTCCACGCCGCAGATTCAGAACAAATTCAACGGCGGTATTTGGCAGCAGCTCGAAAGCGGCGTCCGAAATATCACTGCGACTACGGACACGGTATATGTGGTGACGGGCGCTATTCTCCAGACCGCAGGCAACCACGAAGCGATCACCTGGATCACACCGAAGTCGGACAGCAAACGATGCCCCGTACCGAACTATTACTACAAAGCGTTGTTGAAAGTCCGGCGCGACGCGTCGAACAAAGTGACGTCGGCCATGACGATCGGTTTCTGGATGGAACACAGGGAGTACTCGAACGATAGCTACACGAACTATGCGACTTCCGTCGCCGAGATCGAACGGCTCACCGGCTTCGATTTCTTCGCCAACCTGCCTGCCGACATCCAGGCCGCAGCGGAGCAAAATTCGAACTGGAACACATTCGCATCGTTCTAAACGGGCGAAAAGATCTCCGACACGACAAAACGACACGCATCGAATGAAATGATGCGTGTCGTTTTGTATTATCCATACATCCGAACGGCTCATTCTTCCGAAAAAACAGTTATCTTTACGAATCGGAAAACCGCCGAATCCGAAAACCGACACTCGAAGCGGATGCAACGAAGAGGCGGGAATATTCCGCCGCATCCGAAGGAGGCAAACCGCAAATATCCGATCGACGAGGCCCGTGATTGTCCGCGAGGTCCCGCCGAACGCAGAAAACGAAAAAAACACAAAGTCAAAGCCCGGTTCTCCGTCCATTTCCCGCGATCCGGCTCCGTTATGCTACGACTCAAGTCCGAAAACCTCCGGTCGAAACTCCGGCGCATGCCCATGCTCCGCGCATTGCCGCCGCTCACGGCCGGCATCCTGCTGGCCGACCACTACGTACTGCCGCTGTGGTTGTTAGTAGGCGGATTCCTCGTCTGCGGTATCCTGGCATTGCTCGCCGACGACCGGGGCGCAAACCTCGCCACCCTGGGAGCCATTCTGCTTTTCGGCATGACCGTCACCGAACTGGGACACACTCCCGCTCCGCCGACCGGCACTCCGGGCGAATACGAAATCGTCGTCCGGGAACGCCTCTCCGAACGGGAAGGCAAAACGGCCTCCGGCGCATCGCTCCGCGCCCTGCGGAACTCCGAAACCGGAGAATGGCTCCCCGCCGCCGGAAACCTCGTGGTTCGATGCGACTCTTCGACCGTGCTGAATCCCGGCGACCGAGCCGTCGTACGCGGCAAAATCTACCCTTTCACCGCCCGTCACGGCGGCTACGGACGGCTGATGACCCGCCGGGGATACGTCGGCACCCTCTACCTGAACCGCTCAAGCCTGCTGCTGCGCGACACCCTGCACCGGGAGCTTCCCCCGAAGCATCTCTCCCTGTTCCTGCACGAACGGGCCGTCGCACGGCTCGACCGTCTGTCCCTGGCGCCCGACGAACAGGCCCTCTGCGAC
>OHUB01000979.1_pt1 | contig 12515 bp, 9 predicted proteins | sample 1579091 | NCBI WGS metagenome assembly OHUB01 (sample SAMEA3879566, study PRJEB24766) | human gut metagenome | biome: human-associated habitat; feature: feces | place: USA | collected 1985/1987
GGGTTGGAAAATTATATTCTGATTCAGCGGCAGTTGTGTTGGAATATCTGGATGGATGGACAAAGATCCGGTCGGGAAATGCAGAGGGGTATGTTCCGACGGAAACATTGTTCACAGGAGAAGAAGCCCGTTCGAGGTCAGATGAGTATACAAATGAGAATGTTACAGTCACAGCAGATTGTCTGAATGTCAGAGAAGGACATGGGACAGATACTACCGTATTAACCCAGATCGGTCAGGGAGAAGAATATCTTGTGACAGCAGATCCTGTAGATGGCTGGTATCCGATACAGGTCGGTGAAGTTAATGGCTGGGTGTGCGGTGATTATGTTACAGAGGAAAGTTCTTATTCTTACGGGGAGACAAAAGAGGAAGAACAAAAACGAATGGAAGCAGAAGAAGCTGCGGCTGCGGAGGCGGAAGCAGAAGCCCAGGCTGCAGAAGCGGCGGCTCAGTCAGTTGCGTCAGGGCAGGAAGTTATTGATTATGCCTGTCAGTTTATTGGGAATCCATATGTGTGGGGCGGTACAAGTTTAACAGATGGGGCGGATTGTTCAGGATTTGTCCAGTCCGTGTATGCACATTTTGGTATAAGTCTTCCACGAACTTCTTATGAACAGCGAAGTGCGGGATATGAAGTGAGTTATGAAGATGCACAGCCAGGGGATCTTATCTTATATGAAGGACATGTTGGTTTATATATAGGAAATGATCAGATTGTAAATGCAATGAACGAAGATCAGGGAATTGGTATCAGCAGTGCAACGTATACAAATATCGTGGCTGTCAGACGGATTTATTAAAGAATAATAGAAAGAAAACGATGCATTGTCCAGAATATGTGTGGGAAATGAAAGATTTGACTGTAAATTCTAAAATCGGTATTTTCCAAGAAAAATATATGGATAGTCAAAATGCACAAAATATGACAAGAATATTCAAAATAGCAAAAAAATGAAAAAAAGTAGTTTTCAACTTATCAACATTGAAAAATCGAAAAAATGAGGAAAAATAAAAGATTTCCTGAAAGTTATCCACATTATCAACAAAGAAAGATGTGAATAGTGTGGATAACTTTTGGAAATAAAAAGAACATTCGTTTTGGTTATTGTTATGAAAATGACGATTTGTCGAAAAAAAAAAGAAAACTGATTGACTTTTGAGTAGTGTGATAAACGGAAAAAGTTGTGTGAAAATTTCAGAAAATTTCATGGAATGATAATGAAAATAAGGTTGCTAAATCATAGATCAGGGATTATAATAAAAATTACTGTTCAAGGGTGACAGAAATTAATTGAAAATAGAAATATGTAAGGAGGAAACAGTGATGGCAATTTCTAAAAGCACAACAATTGGCGAACTTCTGGTAACATTTCCAGAGTCAGCTCCGATTTTGATGGAGATTGGTATGCATTGTCTTGGATGCCCGTCTTCCCAGATGGAATCCTTAGAAGAAGCAGCCATGGTTCACGGAATGGATGTAGATGTTCTGGTTCAGCAGATCAATGATTTTCTTGGAGAATAATCTTCCTGAAAGGTAATCATATGACGGACTATGACAATTGTTGAATTGTCATAGACTGACATGTAAAAAGGATGTTCTGAATAAGTTCAGGACATCCTTTTTTGAGAAATCTATAATTTACTATGGTATAAGAAAAGAGCTTTCAGATGAAAACTGAATGCTCTTTTAATTATGAAAATTATTACAGTTGAATCAGCTGCTGAAGGGCAGAATCGGAAATCAGTTCTCCATGTTCTGTCAGATAAGCTTCTCCTGAAAGAGAGAAAGCCTTTCCCTGTCCATATTCCGTAAGAATATTACATACCCTGTTAAAATCCTCCGGAGAAAGTGATGACTGGTGAAGTACCAGTTTGTAAAGCTCATCGGCCGGATCTTTGTACAGGGTGTTTGTACCGGTAAAATAGCCGTTCAGTCCATGGGCGGCCGCAATCACATCGTCCAGTGTGTCGAACTCATAGAGACGGATAAGATTTACATCAGGAACCTGAGTATCGTCATTTTCCTTTGCTCCGGTATTCTGAGCAGACTTGCCATCTTTTGTCTGAGTACTCTTCATCTTTGCTTCGTAAAGCTTCTGGAAGATATCAATAATATTGTCTGCACCGTCAAGCTGAAGAGTATCTGTCTTATCATTCCCTCTGAATGGAGCAAATTTGGAGAAACGGGTATCCAGTTCTTCAGGATCCTCTACTTTGGTAATGATCAGGATGATGCTCTCGGTACTCACCGGGATGGCCTCGATCATTAATGGAATATTATCTGCCTCAAAACCAAACTGTATCTGTGCCTGCTGCATCATATCGCGGAAAAGTTTCTTGGCTTTCTCAGTGCCGTAAGCCAGTTCACTGATACGGATCTGATGGTTCTCCAGATCTTCTCTTGTCAGTGTGCAGCGTATCTGGTTGTCGTTGATCTTTTCTATCTTCATGTTGTCACATCCTATTCTGAATAACATTGAATTATCTGGCAGCTTCATAATTGCCTGTGAAAATCCATTAAAAGTGTTTCTGATAATGAAAATTTAACTTTTGAAAGCTGCGGACAATTACGGATAAATTAAAAGTTACTATTGTTTTTTTGAACAGCAATTTTAAAGGATTGCCATAGATGCGCTGTCTTTGGAAAATTGCTGCAAGTAACTTCAAAAATTCTATTGTCTGACTGTGAATTTATAAAATTTTATACACTATATTATATAACACAGAACTGCAAAATGTAAAGATAAGTAATCAACCAAAATATTAAATTTTTAGAAACAAAACAGAAAAAAATACATAAATGAAGAAAAACACTTGCATCTGTTTACCAGATGGATATAATGAAAACAGAAGAAGCAGTAAACCTGCGGTTCACATAAGCGAAGATCTGAAACATTAACCAAAGTGATCTTTTATTTCTAAACTTCATTGCCGTTTTTCATGCAGCGTTCCTGCTGTGGCAATGTACAGGTAAAATTTCCATGATGATAAGAAGAAGTTGAAACGTTACTGTTCACTCCGTTCACAGTAACGATAAAACAGGTGCAGGGATATTGTTTTTTCAACAGCCGATAAGGTGCTTTCTAAAAAATCTTATGAAAGAAGGGAGGTAAGCTTACGGAAAATATATCACGGGCAACCAAAAAGAGCATGCGTAAACCACTGGAAAAAGAATTGAAGAGTTATCGTGAACAGGGAATTTCTCTGTATCTGAATGGTATACTCAGTAATCCGAAAACAATTGCAAAAGCCTGTCAGATTGCAGAAGGTGGTGGATACATGCGTGATTACGTTGAAGATGAAAAAGGACGGATCGCTCGTGTGGATTTTGATTTCGTCAAAGAAAAATAACAAAAGAGAAAGCTGCCCGAACAGATTCTGAATCAGTCCCCCCGATGTTCATAATGCCTTCGGGCAGCATAAGAATATAATTACGCATATCTTAAAAATTTGTGAAAAATACGATTTTGCAATACAATTGTAATATTTTATGGTATACTTAAGCCAGTATCATCAAGTTACCGATACAGTTGATAATACTGGTACATCATACTCAAAATAACTATATGAAATACCTTTCTGTGAGCTGATGTATCAATAGCGATCGTGTTACTGTCTGCTTTGTTTCCGGTAACACAATATTTACTGAAAGGAAAAATACTATGAATAAAAAGTATAAACCAGTTATCGCAGTTGCCGTTTTGGTCATTCTTGTTGCGATTCTTGGAATTGTCACTCATGTAGTAATGAAGTACATACCATCTTCTGAGAAAATGGATCTGAATGAATATTATGGAGAAATGGCAGATGGGGAGATTGCCCTGGTCATTGGAACTGAGAAAATGGAAGAACGTGGTCTGGTGGACGGAGACAGAGTCTATTTACCACTGGATGTGGTGAATACTTATCTGAACCAGAGATATTACTGGGATTCTGCCAATCAGCAGATACTTTATGCAACACCTTCGGAGCTGACTTCTGCGAGTGCATCATCTGAGGCAGGAGATAAGGTATGGGTGAAAGATGATAAAGTGTATCTGAATCTTACTTATGTGCAGGAATTTACAGATCTTGATGCATACATCACAAAAGATCCATACAGGATTGCCATACAGTATAAATTCAAAAATGTAAAAACAGTCACAGTTAAGAAGAATACAAGCATACGTTACCGCGGAGGAATTAAATCGGCTATTCTTACTTCTGTAAAGAAAGGTACAAAGCTTCGTCTTATCGAAGAAATGGAGAACTGGGATCAGGTAGCTACGGATGACGGATATATCGGTTATATAGATAAGAAGAAAGTGGGAGAAGCAGAGAAGACAAAATTTGAACGAAGCTTTAAGAGGGAACAGTACTCCTATCTTACTATGGACAGCAAGGTTAATATGGTGTGGCATCAGGTGACTTCCACAGATGCCAATGCTTATTTTGCGGATGCGACAGCAAATATGACAGGTGTGAATGTGATCTCGCCTACCTGGTTCTATCTGACAGATACTTCAGGAAACATTGCAAGCATTGCGAGTGCAGATTATGTATCACAGGCTCATGAAAAGGGGCTCCAGGTATGGGGACTGATCGACAACTTTACACAGGAAGTAAGTACAACGGAAACACTTTCCAGCACTGCGGCGAGACAGAATATTATCAGTCAGCTGATCCAGGCAGCCCAAGATGTGGGAATGGATGGCATCAATGTGGATTTTGAATCTCTCAGCGAGGATGTGGGAACTCATTTTCTGGAATTTCTGAGAGAACTTTCCATAGAGTGTCATAAGAATAATCTGGTTCTTTCAGTGGATAACCCGGTTCCTGAGGATTTCACAAGCCATTATGACCGGGCTGAGCAGGGAAGGGTTGTAGATTATGTGATCATCATGGGATATGACGAGCATTATGTAGGATCTGAAGCCGGTTCTGTGGCATCTCTTCCATGGGTGGAACAGGGAATCCAGGATACACTGGATGAGGTTCCGGCTGAACGTGTGATCAATGCCATTCCGTTTTATACCAGACTGTGGAGGACCACAGGGGGAAATGTAACCAGTGAAGCAATCGGTATGGATCAGGCGCAGCAGACAATTGCAGATAATAATGTGGAAACCTACTGGGATAAGACCACTTCCCAGAATTATGGAAAATATGATATAGATAATTCTACCTATCAGATCTGGCTTGAGGATGCTCAGTCAGTTGCAGAGAAAGTGAAGCTGGTATCCAAATATGACCTTGCAGGAGTTTCTGCATGGAAGCTTGGATTTGAAAACAACGTAATCTGGCAGGTAATCTCGGACAATCTGAATAATTAAAAGTTCTGCATCAGCAGGCTATAAAAACATCTTCTGAAACATATATTAATATAGAATTTTATGAAATACTGATTGCATTATTTTATGGAATTGCTATAGCCAGTCTACAGGAACAGTGAATTTTCCCGTAGACTGTAAAAGATGTCTCAGGAGGTGTTTTTAGTTTGAAAAAATATGGACTGGAATTAATGTTAGGGTGTCTGCTTCTTGTCAGTTTTCTCATTCTGTCAAAACAGGCAGCTGAAGTTTCAGAGACTATGAGTTCAACAGAAAATTCAAAAATCATTCTGGTAGATGCAGGACATGGTGGAGCGGATCCGGGAATGATCGGAGTGAACGGACTGGAAGAAAAGGGGATAAATCTTCAGATTGCCGTAAAATTAAAGGATTCTCTGGAAAAACAAGGATTTTCTGTAATCATGACAAGGGAAGAAGATAAGGGCCTTTATGAGGAGGACAGCAGAAATCAGAAAGCACAGGATATGCAGTGCAGGATTGCTATGATAAAGAAATACAGACCTGTGCTGTGCATAAGTGTTCATCAGAACAGCTATCAGGATTCGTCTGTATGCGGTCCCCAGGTGTTTTATTATGAAGATTCTGTCCGGGGAAAGAATCTGGCAGAGTTTATCCAGGAAGAACTGAATCTGGGACTGAAAGTAAAACGCCCTCGTGTGGCAAAAGGTAATAAAACCTATTATCTGTTAAAAAGAAGTGAAAGTGTTTTGAATATTGTAGAGTGTGGTTTTCTTACAAATCCGGAAGAGGCCGGACTTCTCTGCAAAGAAGAATATCAGAATAAAATAGTGGAAGCTATAGTGAAAGGGATTGAACAATATCTGAAGCAACAAAAAATTTAAAATGTTTAATTTATGTGAACTTGCTTTTAATAAGTAGGGATTTTTGCTATACTGATACTTGTTTGATAAAATCCCCCGGGAGGATAGGAATATCTGCATGGCGGGGAAATGTACAGGGAGAAATTATGCTTGGAATTATTTATCTGCTTCTGGCAGGAATGCTGGGCTGTGAAGCATCGAAAATGCTGACAGGAGAGGGAAGGAGTGTGTCAGGTATTAATCGTATCTGGCTCATGCTTCCGGCTTCTTTTGGAGTCGGAACACTTTTACTGACCTGGATGGTATATATTATTTCCTGGTTTTTCAGTGTTGTGGGAAAAGCTGAAAATCCACTTTTGTATGGAAATATTATCGGGATGACAGGTGCAGCAGTTATTATGATACTGCTCAGCGTACAGAAATACAGAAAACAGGGAAGTTACAGGATATGGAATATTGATAAAACACAGGATAAGCGCAGATTAAAAAAGGAAATATTACTCTTTGGTCTGCTGACTGTATTTATTACATATATGATGTTTTATGTATTCTATATAAAAGACGGAATCCTGTATTCCGGCCTGACTGTGTATGGAGATTATGCACCACATACGGCGATGATGCGTTCTTTTTCTGCAGGAAATAATTTTCCCACACAGTATCCTCATTATGGAGGTGCAGATGTAAAGTATCATTTTATGTTTCAGTTTCTCACAGGAAATCTGGAATATCTTGGAATGCGTATAGACTTTGCCTATAATATCGTAAGTACCTTGTCGCTTGTGGGATTTCTTATGCTGTTATATCAGCTTGCACTTAGGATCACAGGCAAAATGTGCTGCGGTGTACTGGCATTGTTTCTGTTCTTTTTCAGAAGCGGAATGGCTTTTTTCAGATTTGTATGGGAGCATATCCAGGCAGGGAATCTTGTGGAAACCCTGGAAGAAAATACTTCCTTTATCGGATATACTGTCAATGAGAACTGGGGATTGTGGAACTTTAATGTTTATCTTAATCAGAGGCATCTGGCATTTGGACTTCTGATGGCGACTTTGGCGCTATATCTGTTTATGGACTGGCTGGAAGCCGGGACGGCACATGAAGAGAAGGGAATACTCTGGATAAAAAACAGAATCTTTTCGAAGGAAGGATGGAAAAGCAGAAATCTGGATCAGGCACTGCTTATGGGAATGTTTCTGGGTCTGTGTGCGTTCTGGAATGGGGCAGCAGTGATCGGTGGTCTGCTGATTTTGTGCGGCTTTGCGATTTTCTCGGATGGAAAAGTGGATTACGCTGTCATGGCGGGGGTATCCATCTTCTTTTCCTGGCTTCAGTCAAAGATTTTTATTGTTGGAAGTGCTATGAGCCCTCAGATTTATCTGGGATTTCTGGCAGAGGATAAGACTGTCCCGGGAGTTGTGAAATATCTGTTCTGGATGAGTGGAGTTTTTTTCCTTGGGCTGGTACTAATGGTATGGTTTATGAGAAGACGGGAGAGAGCAATCCTTGTGAGTTTCCTGTTTCCGGTGATTTTTGCTTTTGTGCTTCTGATGACACCGGATATTAATGTAAACCATAAATATATCATGATATCATATGCGTTTCTGACGATTTTCTGGGCATGGGCAGTATGCAGTCTTTGGAAAGGGAGAAATGGGCAGTCCGGGATACAGAAAACTATGGGAAAGATACTGGCAATAGTATTGGTGATATCTCTGAGTGTGACCGGGATTTATGACTTTGTGGTGATCATAAAGGGAAATGGTCCGGGCAGACGTGTGACTGTAAATATGAACAGCGAGCTGACCCAATGGCTGGAGGAGAATCTGGAGAAAAACGATCTTTTACTTACTCCTGAGTACAGCATGAATGAAGTGACGATGTCCGGAGCTATGCTTTACTGTGGATGGCCATATTACGCATGGTCTGCAGGCTATGATACGAATTACAGGGCTGCACAGGCTGTAACGATATATACCACATCTGACAGTGAAACATTGAAAAAAACAGTACAACAGGAAAAAATAACATATATCCTGTTTGAAGAAGGTTCGGAATTTGAACAGCAGGAATGTCGTGAGGAGACAATTGCTGCAGCATATGAAAAGGTTTATGAGACTCAGGATGGACGGATACGGATCTATAAAACAACAGAATAATCCTCAAATGCATTATTACGGGGATTACTCCGGATTTATGATTATGAGCCGGGTGATCACAGATTTACAGAGATAAGAGAGAATGTGTAAGATTATAGTAACCACAATAATTTTATAAATGATTAAGGAGGACGTACGGATGAAGAAATGGGCACCGAGAGTGCTTCTTGCAGCAGCTCTTGCAGGGCTGTCTGCATTTCTGTTAAAGGGAGATGTATGGACATTCTGGACCTGGTGGCTGTTGGCATTTCTGATGGGAATGGTTGCCATGCCTGTGACAGGGAGACTGTTTGCCGGATTTGAGGACAAAGGCTGGATGTTTTCAAAAGTGCTGGCGATTACTGTGACAGGTTTTCTTACGTGGTTTCTGGTAACTGCGAAGATACTGCCATTTACTGCAGCGACATGTATCGGTGTGTCTGTTGTATGTGCTGTTGGCTGTGGGGTTTTATATCATTTTCAGGGAAAAAATGGAATTGACTGCTTTCCGTCCGGAAAGGTAAATCTGATTTACGGAGAGGAAATTCTGTTCTTTATATTTTTCCTGATGTGGACTTATTTTGCAGGATTCCGTCCGCAGGCATACGGAACTGAGAAATTTATGGATTATGGTTTCATGGAAGCCATGATGAGAAGTACGACACTTCCTGCAAGAGATCTGTGGTATTCAGAAGGTACGATCAATTATTATTATGGCGGACAGTATTTTGCAGTATTTCTGACGAAGCTGACTGGCAGTAAAGTAGAACTCACTTACAATCTGATGCGTACTTTTGTGGCTGCATTTGCGTTTGTGCTTCCGTTTTCACTGGTTCGTCAGATGTCTGTGGACAGGCTTAAAGAAAGCCTGACAGGAAAGAAACGTTGTTTGCCGGCAGTGGCCGGGATCATAGCAGGACTTTCTGTATCAATTGCGGGAAATATGCATTATGTGGTTTACAGTAAGATCATTCCATGGCTCCAGAAGCTGCAGGGAAAAGAAGCGGACAGCTACTGGTTCCCGGATGCGACCCGTTATATTGGATACAATCCGGATGTGCCGGACAAGACGATCCATGAATTTCCATGTTATTCCTTTGTGCTGGGAGATCTCCATGCCCATGTGGTAAATGTAATGTTTGTGCTGTTTCTGGTGGGACTTCTTTATGCGTGGATGCGAAGTGTGCGGATGAGAGAAGCAGTGATCATGAAACCGGGCCGGAAACAGTTCTGGAAAAAACAGCTGTTGATTCCGCATATCCTGCTGGCTGCAGTGATGATCGGTATGTTCCGGTTTACGAATTTCTGGGATTTTATTATTTATTTCGTGGTGACCGGTGGAGTGGTGCTGTTTACCAATATCGTTCAGTTTGATGGTAAAGTGAAGAGGATTCTGGCAGTGACTGCGGTTCAGGCAGTGGAGATCATTGTGATCTCATACGTTGTTTCTCTGCCGTTTACTTTGCAGTTTGACAGCATGTTTAAAGGTGTGGGAATTGCGCAGAATCATTCTATGATCCATCAGCTGCTGATTTTGTGGGGACTGCCTGTGGTTCTGACAGTTCTGCTGATCATCTGTATCATCTGGGAGAAGCTTCGTGGTGGTGCGAACAGAAGTCTATATAAACTGATGAAAGCAATCTCTGTGCCGGATCTGTTTGCGATTGTCATGGGACTCTGTGCGATCGGGCTGATCGTGATTCCGGAGTTGGTTTATGTAAGAGATATTTACGAAAATGGAAACGCCAGGGCGAATACTATGTTTAAGCTGACTTATCAGGCGTATATGCTGTTTGGGATGACCATGGGATATGGTATTTTCCGTATGCTGGTGTCTGCACGTAAGAAAGTGTTTAAGGTTGTGTCAGTGATCGGCCTGGTATTGCTTTGCTGGACCTTTGGTTATTTTGGAAACAGTGTGTATGCGTGGTTTGGAAAGGTATGGGAGCCTTCTGAATATAAAGGATTGAATGCGACATCTTTCCTGTCAAATGATTTCACAGAGGATGTGGCTGGTATTAAATGGCTGAAGAAGAATGTGAAAGGGTCACCGGTTGTGCTTGAGGCGAACGGGGACAGCTATAGTGGTTATGAGCGTGTTTCTGCTATGACAGGGCTTCCTACTGTGCTGGGATGGTATGTGCATGAGTGGCTGTGGAGAGATGATACTGCGGACTTGAATGAGAAGAGCGCGGATATTGAGAGTATTTATACTTCTTTGGATGAGGAGTATGTGAAGGAGCTGCTGGAAGAGTATGATGTTTCTTATATTTTTGTCGGATCGAAGGAGAGGGAGAAATATGGGGGGACATTGAATGAGGATGTGCTGAAGTCACTTGGAGAAGTGGTGTTCCAGGATGAGGTGTATAGTACTTATATTCTTAAGGTTAATAAGTAAGGGAGTGAAAAATGGCGGCAGTTTTGCCGTCATTTTTTGCGTTTTTGTAAAGAATATTGCGGGTAATCTTTGATGATCAAAAGGGACGCGTAAAAAAATATTTCATTTCCTGTGCGGTTTCGGGCACTAAGATATTCTAAGCCGCTAAAAATCTGCTAAAAGCATGAGAAATCAGAGCCAAACTCGCCTGCGGCTCAGACAGTGTCTCTGATTTCTCATAACGCAGATTTTTGCCGGCTAAGAATATCTAAGTACCCTGCAAATGCACAGGAAATGAAATATTTTTTTACGCTGGTTATTGATTGGAATGGTTTTGGGGAAATAATTATCAGGTGGAAAAGAGGGAAAAAGTGAAATTTACAGATATAGATTACGATTGTATTATGATAATGTATGTGCAATGTATATAAGAAAAATATGTTGCTACAGTGGAAAAATGAAAAGATGACACTATATAAGTAGTAGGAGAAAATGAGGATTGTGAATATTTACATGACAGGAAAGGAGTTTTAAAATGAGGAATCGAATAATTCAGGTTAGACATTATAGCAGGAAAATGATGATTATGATGTTGACAGGAGCAATTTGCTGTAGTTCATGTTTTTGTCAAACAGCTTTTGCGAAAACCAGCAAAGTAAGGGTTTACGATGCGGAAAAAGGAACCACAAGCTTCACATCTTTTACATATTCGGATAATAAAAAGGATGAATCACTGGCACCGTCGGAGGGAACAGGAGCGATTTCATCTGCTTCTCAGAAGGCGGTTATTTTCCATCAGGCAGATGGGTCTACGATAATAAGAAAAGCAGACAGTAATGGAAAAGTGACACTTCCAGCAATAAGAAATCAGACAGGATATACTTTTCTTGGATGGAGCACGAAGCCGGATCAGACTCAGAATCCGCAGTATCAGGCGGGACAGGTGATACAGGTAAGGAAGAAAACCCATTTATATGCAGTTATGTATAACTGGCAACAGGAGCCGGATATTCAGGTCAATAATCTGGCAGCTCAGCTGTCGGAGTATTCCGGAATTATTTTTGTGGGAGATTCCAGAACGTATTTTATGCAGAAAACTCTTCTTCGGGAATATGGAAAGGATGCAGTTGCAAAAGTATCATTTGTGTGTAAGACAGGGGAGGGACTGAGCTGGTTTGAAACAGCAGGAGAGAGAGTAATGAGAAGTGAAATTGCCCGTCTGCAGTCAGATTCAGATAAGCCCGTAGCAGTTATTTTTAATCTTGGTGTGAATGATCTTTCGAGTCATAATTCCGGGAATGGGGTTGATTATAAAGGCGAGGCAAATGCATATCTTGCGCGTATGAACACTCTTGCAGAGGAACTTGAAAGTGACTGCAGATTGTTTTATATGTCTGTGAATCCGGTAAATACAGCAATGAAACCAACTCGAAAAGAAGCGCAGTTACGTTACTTTAATGACAGATTGCAGAGCAGGTTAAATAAGAGATTTCAATGGATAGATACCTATAAATATCTGATGAAGAATGGTTACAGTACATACAATGAGTTTAAGGGAAATATAGATGACGGCGTTCACTATTCTACATGTACCTATAAAAGAATTTATAAATATTGTATGAATGCGATCAGATAATGCTTTTTGATTTATACACAAATTATAATCTTGTTTCAGGTAAGCAGTATAAGCAGAAGTTAAGGCCACAGAACTCACAAAAGAAAGGGTATATGTATTGCCTGATAAATTAAGAGATTGATGTACGAGCTGACAGGAGAAATATTTTCTGTCAGCTTGTTATTTGTTTGGTTGGATAATGGAGAATATCTGTTTGCCAAAGAAGAAACA
>OHUB01001000.1_pt1 | contig 12273 bp, 10 predicted proteins | sample 1579091 | NCBI WGS metagenome assembly OHUB01 (sample SAMEA3879566, study PRJEB24766) | human gut metagenome | biome: human-associated habitat; feature: feces | place: USA | collected 1985/1987
TTATGCTCATTATATTATTCTTTAATCACGAAATCAATGAGAACACAGGAGGGTTAAGTGATGATAAGAAGAGTTATTCATATTGATGAGGATAAATGTAATGGCTGCGGAGCTTGCGTGACAGCATGTCATGAGGGGGCAATCGGCTTAGTTGACGGAAAGGCAAGGCTTATGAGAGATGATTACTGTGACGGACTTGGAGACTGCCTTCCACAGTGTCCTACAGGGGCAATTTCATTTGTAGAAAGAGAAGCGGCAGCATATGATGAAGCTGCGGTTCTTGCCAATAAAGCTGCAAAGGAGCAGGCAGTAGCACATAAACCACATTTTTCAGGATGCCCTGGAAGCATAATGAGACAGTTTAACAGAAATTCACAGGTAAATGCGGAGACAGAAGATTCAGCAGCAGGACACACGGCATCCCCGGTTGCACCAGAATCCCAGCTTGCACAATGGCCATGCCAGATTAAGCTTGTGCCGGTTAATGCACCATACTTTGACGGAGCAAAGCTTTTAATCGCGGCGGATTGTACAGCATATGCATATGCCAATATGCATCAGGATTTCATGAAGGGAAAGATTACTATTATCGGCTGTCCGAAGCTTGATGATGTTGATTACAGCGAAAAGCTTACACAGATAATAAGTAACAATAATATTCAGAGTGTTACTATTGTTCGAATGGAAGTTCCATGCTGCGGAGGACTTGAATATGCTGCAAGGACAGCATTACAGAACAGTGGAAAATTCATTCCATGGCAGGTTGTGACGATTTCAACTGATGGGAAAATATTAGATTAAAAAATATTAGAAATAACACTAAAATATTGCCAACACATGAATTTTGAATTATAGTATTAGTGCTTTATAAAATTCTTATAAATATTTGGAGGACTTATGAAAAAAATAAAAGCGCTTATGCCGGAAGCATATGATTTTAATGGAAAGCTTCCGCTAAAACACGCAATACCGCTTGGACTTCAGCATGTAATGGCAATGTTTGTAGGTAATCTTACGCCGCTGCTTATTATTACAGGTGCATGTGGAATTGGGGCAGGAAGTGAATATGCATCTATCCAGGTTGCACTTTTACAGAACGCAATGATTATTGCAGGTATTGTAACACTTATTCAGTTGTTTTCAATCGGACCTGTTGGTGGAAAGGTACCTATTATTATGGGTACAAGCTCTGGATTTATCGGAGTATTCAGCAGTGTTACCAAGATTATGGGTGGCGGAATATTAGCTTATGGTGCAATTATGGGAGCATCTATTATAGGTGGTCTTTTTGAGACTGTACTTGGAGCATTTATTAAACCATTAAGAAAATTCTTCCCATCAGTAGTAACAGGAACAGTAGTTCTTTCCATAGGATTGTCGCTTATCTCAGTAGGTATCAATTCATTTGGTGGTGGAAGCTCTGCTAAGGATTTTGGTTCATTGGAAAATCTTTTCTTAGCATTTGTTGTGCTTGTAGTTATATTATTTGTTAAGCACTGGACTAAGGGATATATTAGTTCATCTGCAATTCTTGTTGGAATTATTGTGGGTTATATTGTAGCAATTATTATGGGACTGGTTCTTCCACATACAGCAGTTACAGCTGATGGAGTTGAGTATACTAAATCATGGGTACTTAACTGGAACAAGGTAGCAGAGGCTAAATGGATTGCAATTCCAAAGTTTATGCCAGTTAAGCCTGTGTTTGATTTAAGAGCAATACTTCCTGTACTTGTAATGTTTGTTGTAACAGCAGTAGAGACTGTTGGTGATATTTCAGGTGTTATGGAAGGTGGAATGGGAAGAGAGGCAACAGATAAGGAGCTTTCTGGAGGCGTAATGTGTGATGGTCTTGGTTCAACACTTGCAGCAATGTTCGGTGTGCTTCCTAATACATCATTCAGCCAGAATGTAGGACTTGTTGCAATGACTAAGGTTGTCAACAGAGTTGCACTTGCATCAGGTGCGGTATTTCTTATATTATGCGGACTTATACCTAAGCTTGGAGCACTTATATCAATCATGCCACAGTCAGTACTTGGTGGTGCAGCAGTTATGATGTTCTCATCAATCATAGTAAGTGGTATCCAGCTTATTACTAAAGAGCCGCTTGATGCAAGAAGACTTTCAATTGTTTCAGTTGCACTTGGTGTAGGTTACGGAATGGGTGTAAGCCCTGCAATTCTTGAACATACACCACAGGCAGTACAGCTTATGTTTGGTGAGTCAGGTATTGTACCTGCAGCATTTGTGGCAATATTACTTAATGTGATACTTCCTAAGAGCAAACCGGCTAATGAAGAAACTTCAAAAGACGAGTAATATCGTCTGGAGTATCGATATCATATAGTTCATATTCATCCCGTACAGGAACTAATACAACCTGTGCGGGATATTTTTTTGTTAAGAACCCGCCGCCTTTTTTCTCAGGAAGGTTTAGAAGCTCATCGTAATATTTTGCAGGAAATATACATGGAGAACCAGCATTTTCATTGTAGGAAAGTCTGCATATCTTATCATCATAATAAAGAAATGTAAGACACAGAAGCTGCAGGCTTGTCCTTGTAATAAGCGGCTGGTCTGATGGCAGGAAAAGGATTCCCTGAGGCTGCAGATTACCTGAAGAAGCGTTATCTGATAGAATTCTGGTAACTCCAAGCCGGACCATTTCATTTCTGTATGGCATGTCGTGTCGGAGAAAATGTATATTTTTATCTTCACATATATGGACAACTTCATCATGCCGTGTTACTGCAAGTGTCTCACCAAAGCCGGCAAAATGGCTTATAGATACTGCATTTTCAAAAAGAGAGCGTCCATTAAAGTCTGTAATCAGCTTATTAGAGCCAAAACGTTTTGACATACCGGAAGCCATAATAATGCAAGAAAGCGTTTCAAATGTGCTGTCAATATCAATAACAAGAACATCTTTCCTGTTACAGATTCTGTTTAGAAATTCTGTGGATTGTTTTCTGATTACAGCTAAAACATGTGAATTATCAAGCAGTTTTTCAACAGCCTTCTGAAATGGGATGCAAGAGCTTTCAAGATAACCAAGCTCATCAATAACAAATAACCTTTCAGGAGTTGTATCAAGATGTGTATCAATGGCAGGAATTGCGCAATTAATAAATCCATCTTCAATAATTGTCATATTATTGCCTTTAGATGCAGGATTAATTCCAGATGTCCGGGGTACACCAATTACGAATTCTTTATTGTCAGCAACCAGATTAGATCTAATGACAACCTGTGGCGTATCCGTTCTATGACTCTGTAACAGATTGAAAGAATCGGACATATATTTTAACATATTATTAACAAGATGAGATTTTCCACTGCCGCGGCTGCCTGTTATAAAAATGTGTTTTCTGCCGGTCATCCTGAAAAATGTAATTACGGCTTCTGCGTCCAAATAACAATTATTCATAAATCCCCCTATTACAAAGCAAGAACTATTCTGTGTACATTTCCCTTGGCATCAGTACATTCAGTAACATTGATATTATCATATATAAGAGACATTTTTTCATTGATTTCTGAAAGACTGGCTGCATGTACATCAATATCTGAAACAATTTTTCCATCTTTCATAAGAAGAATCCTGTCGCAGTACTCAAGTGCCAGTTCCGGACTGTGTATACACATGAGAGCACATTTGTTATCAGAAATAATATTCCGGATATGTTTCATAAGCATATGACGGTTAGAAAAATCAAGTGCACTGTCAGGCTCATCAAGAAGCAGAAGCGCCGAATCTTCTATAAGTGTGCGTGCAAGTATGCATAACTGCTTCTGGCCTTCGCTTAATGTTAGAAAGTCTGTATCATATAATCCGGCAAGACCAACAGAATCGATAGCCTTATCAGCACGATGTCTCATGTTGGAATTGTATGATTCAAGCATGTGAAGCTGTGGATTAAAGCCAAGCAGACAGACATCTCTTACAGTCATACTTACGCTTATTCCGGTTCTTTGTGGAATGTAGCTTATCATGCCAGCTCTTTTCCTGACAGACATACTTTCAAGCTGAAGCTCACCAAGCATGCATTTTCCACTATGTTTAACAAGATTCATAACAGCTCTTATAAGTGAGGTTTTTCCGCAGCCGTTATTGCCGATAATTGCTGTAAGCTGTCCAGGCTGAATGTCAAAGCTTACATTCTGGACAGCACATTTGCTTCCATAATATACTGATACATCTGAAACATATAATTTAGGATTGAATAAATCGGACATTATGCAACCTCCTTTTTGTTAGCTTTGATAAGCAGGATTATAAGCAGCGGTGCACCAAGGAGTGATGTAAATATGCTTACAGGGAGTTCCGATGAGGATACACTTCTTGCAAATATATCAGCAAGTGTCATGATGATGGCACCAGCCAGTCCACTTGATATGTATGTGAATCTGTCATTGCGTCTTGTGAGTAATCTGGCAATGTGAGGTGCAATAAGTCCAATAAAGCTGATAAGTCCGGTTACACATATAATTGATGATACGATTAATGTTGCAATCATTAATATGATAAAACGGAGAACTGTGACATTGACACCGAGAGCGGCAGCTTCATCCTCATTTATCGAGAGAATGAGAATCTGTCTGTATAATAAAGTCATGATTATAAAGCCTGCACATGTTACAAAGAAAGGAATAGCAAGGCTGTCCTTTGAAACACCGTTAAGGCTTCCCATGATCCAGTATTCAATAGAAGCAAGCTGTTTTTCAGGATCTGCAGCAAGTTTGAGAAACATAAGAATTGTCTGTGCTACAGAATGAATGGCAATACCAGCAAGTACAATTGTGTAACTGTTTCTGCCGGGAACAAGATAAGCCACAAGTAATGTGATTATAAGGGCAATTATTCCTCCGGCAAATGCGGATATTGATACAACAGGGGTTAAAGACGAAACCGCAACTATAGCAAAAGCTGCGCCGGCACTTGCACCGGAAGAAACACCGACAACATCAGGTGATGCCAGTGGATTTTTAAATATCATCTGATATACATAACCAGATATTGAAAGGCCAAAGCCTCCGATAATACCCATAATGGCGCGTGGAAGTCTTAGTCTTTTAAAGACCATAATTGACATAGTGTCACCTGACAGCAATCCTTTTAATGTGAGTGGATACTGTCCGGTAAGAACTGACCATGTAAACACTGCTATAAGAAGCAGTGCCCACATGACAGATAATAGTATAATTTTGTTCCTGTAATTATTAATATTCTTGAACATAAATCATCCTTAATTATTTTGCAGGTGTAAATCCATAAAAGCTTTCATAGAATTTAGTTACACAAGTTTCATAGAAATCTTTAGTTACCTTTTCTGGGTGAAGAACAGAAGCAATGTATATACTTCCAAGGAAGCTTCCAGGAACTGGAGAATCCCATGCTTCGATATCGTTAGGAAGCTTTACTACATTTTTGTTCTTAACAGCATTGCAGCTGGCAAGATTAGCATCGCTTAAGATGTCATCAACTGAGTAAGTTGCATCAGCAGCGATAACGATGTAATCAGGGTTCCATGCAAGAATCTGTTCGTAAGAAACATTTGCCCAGTAAGTATCTGTAAGTTCAGAAGCAACATTTTTACCACCTGCGTTAGTAAGCAGAGTATTCTGATACATCTTGCTTCCGGCAGTTGAGAGAACAGAGCTGTTACCTGCAAGGTATACAGATGGTGTATTTTCGCCAGAAACATTAGTCTTGTTATCAGCTAAAAATGTCTTGATTGAATTATTAAGTGCTTCAGCACGTCCTGCATTGTTAGTAATCTTTCCAACAAGAGTTATGCATTCCTCTAAAAGTGACTGGTCTTCTGGATTCACAACAATAGCCTTGATTCCAAGACTTTCAAGAGTATCAGCTGTTTTCTTTAATTTCATTGGAAGAAATACAACATCAGGTGCAGCAGCTACACATGCTTCTGTGTTAAATTCCTTGGCTGTTCCCATGTTAGGAAGGCTTACGATTGCAGGAGCTGCAAGCTTGTAAATATTTCTTGTGTTAGCCTTTGCTTCAATTCCAACGAGTTTATCCTGTAATCCAAGTGCAAGAAGAAGGCTTGTTGAAATGTAGTAAGATGATGCAATCTTTTCTGGAGCCTTTTCAAATGTTACGGTTCTACCAGCCTGGTCAGTAACAGTAAGAGGATAGCTTACGCCAATCTCATTAAACTGTGACATTACGTCAAATGCTGAAGTAGTAGCTTCTTCTGTGCCCTTATCAGAAGTTGTAGAATTGCCGCATGCTGCTAATGAAAAAAGCATGAGCATTGCTAAAAAGAGGGCGGTAAATCTTTTAAAATTCTTCATGTTAAAAATCCTTTCTGTGAATTGGTTTGTGGAGGTTTGTTAGAACGGACGCCACGAAAAATTGTTAAATCCAACGCAGGACACGCTTTCGCTGCTTGTCGCTCGCAGCGGTACTAGGTTCGCGGGAATTTGTTGTCACTTCGTGCCAACTATTCCCGCTTACTAAGTACCGGCGGCTCCAAAGCATCCTGCGTTGGACTCAACAATTTTTCGTGGCTGACTTTCTAACAATTATCCAACAAATTAATTTACATAAATAGTAGCGAATGAATTTTATCAGATTGACAAGGGTTTTACAAGCCGTTATATTTATATAAGGAAAGAGAATGAGATTATTTATCGATTTCTTGGTGAGTAAAGAATTTAGTAGTGAAGGATGACAGACAGGTTGTGGCGGGCACAGGCCCGATGCCAGCAGGCGAGGGCTCGATTTGCAGCGTGCTGTGTGGGAGTTATGCCGCCATGAGAGCCATCACCTGCAGGTAACGGGTCTGGTTGCCACAACCGTCCGTCTGCCTCTCACTAATAAATAGATTGGAGTTTTTATGCTTACTATACAGAATTATAAGAAAGTAGAAAGTCTTGAAGAAGCCTATGAGCTTAATCAGAAGAAAGCTAACCGTATTGTCGGCGGCATGATGTGGATGCGTATGGGCGACAACAGAATGAATACAGCTATTGATATGTCAGGGCTTGGACTTGATAAGATTGAAGAATCAGATGAAGAATTTAAGATTGGCTGTATGACTACTTTAAGACAGTTAGAAGTTCATGAGAGTTTTAATGAATATACAGATGGCTGTGCTAAGGAGGCTTTAAGGCATATTGTAGGTGTGCAGTTCAGAAATCTTGCAACAGTTGGTGGAAGTATATATGGAAGATATGGATTTTCTGATGTGCTTACGCTTTTAATAGGACTGGATTCTTATGTAGAATTATACAAGGGAGGCATTGTTCCATTAACTGAGTATGCTGACCGTAATTATGACAGGGACATTGTTGTTAATATTATTGTTAAGAAAAGACCGGTGAATATGTTTTATGAAGCAGTGAGAATAACAGAAACAGATCTGCCGGTGCTTACATGTGCAGGAGTAAAGTTTAAAGATACTGGAGTCTGCAATATCTGCATAGGTGCAAGACCGGGAAGAGCAATTGTTGTTAAAGATACAGAAGGAATACTTGCAGGCGGTATTAACGAGAAGTCGTTAGAAGAATTCAGTACATTTGTTAAGAAAAATGTGCCTATAGCGGGCAATATGAGAGGAAGTGCTGAGTATAGAAGCCATCTTGCAGGCGTTCTTGCAGGCAGGGCACTTCAGAATATTAACAGAGATTAATTGGTGATTACGGATTGGAGAATATATGTTAGTTGATATTAAGTTGAATGGAAAATCTGTTAAAGCAGATATTACGGCAGACATGACACTCTATGAATTCGTGAGAGAGCATGGCTGTTACAGCGTAAAATGTGGCTGTGAAACATCTAACTGTGGCTTATGTACAGTATTTCTTAATGATAAGCCTGTCCTTTCATGTTCAGTTCTTGCAGCAAGAGCAGACAAATGCAGTGTTACAACACTCGAAGGATTACAGGAGGAGGCGTCTGAATTTGTCACATTTATAGCAGATCAGGGAGCAGAGCAGTGCGGATTCTGTAATCCGGGATTTGTTATGAATGCATTGGCACTTTTCAGAGAGAATCCTTATCCTGATGAAGAGGAGATAAAGGAGTTCCTTTCAGGAAATCTGTGCAGATGTTCAGGTTATGAGGGACAGTTAAGAGGAATTATGAATTTCCTTGAGGCAAAGAAAGCAAAGGAGGCTGAATAGATGAAGTCGGTTAATAAAGCTATCAGAAAGAAAGATGCGATGGAACTGCTTCTTGGAAAGCCGGTGTATACAGATGATATTGCACCTAAGGACTGCCTTGTTGTAAAGCTTCTGCGCTCACCATATGCCAACGCATTTGTAAAGAATATTAATACTGATATTGCGATGAAGGTGCCAGGAATAGAAGCAATATTTACATATAAAGATGTTGACCAGAATATGAAAAGATTCACATGTGCAGGTCAGACATATCCTGAGCCAAGTCCTTATGACAGGCTTATTCTTGATAAGCATGTAAGATTCATAGGCGACCCGGTTGCCATTGTTGCAGGTGCTGATGAACGCTGTGTTGATAAGGCAATGAAGCTTATTAAGACAGAATATGAAGTGCTTGAACCATTGCTTGATTTCACTAAGGCAAAGGATAATGAGATTCTTGTACACCCTGAGGATAACTGGGAGGCATTATGTCCGGTTGGAGCTGATAATAAAAGAAATCTGTGCGCGCATGATGAGAGCAGCAACGGAGATATCGATAAAGTGTTAGATGAGTGTGATATTGTGATTGACAGGACATATCATACTAAGGCATGCCAGCAGAGCATGATGGAGACTTTCAGAACTTTCTGTACAATAGATACTTATGGAAGACTTCATGTCGTAAGTTCTACACAGATAGTATTCCATTGCAGGAGAATTATCTCACATGCACTTGGAATATCGCCATCTAAGATAAGAGTTACCAAGCCAAGAATCGGAGGCGGATTTGGAGCAAAGCAGACATCTGTGTCAGAGATATATCCTGCATTTGTTACATGGAAGACCAAGAAACCGTCTAAGATTATATTTTCAAGGGAAGAAACACAGTCAGCTTCATCACCAAGACATGAGATGCAGATGCATGTAAGACTTGGTGCAACTAAGGATGGTATTGTAAAAGGAATTGATTTATACACATTATCTAATACAGGCGCATATGGCGAGCACGGTCCTACAACAGTAGGCCTTTCTGGACACAAGTCAATTCCATTATATGGAAAGGCAGAGGCGTTCCGTTTTGTAAGTGATGTTGTATATACTAATATAATGTCAGCGGGTGCTTACAGAGGTTATGGTGCGACACAGGGTCTTTTTGCAGTTGAGTCGGCTGTAAATGAACTGGCAGACAGACTTCATATGGACCCATTTGAAATCAGATTTAAGAACATAGTGAAAGAGGGCGATGTAATGCCTGCTTACTATGGACAGGTTAATACAAGCTGTGCACTTGACAGATGTCTTGCAAAGGTCAAAGAGATGATTAAATGGGATGAGAAATATCCTATGAGAAAGATTTCTGATACTAAGGCACGTTTTGTCGGAATGGGCATGGCAATGCAGGGCTCAGGTATATCAGGAGTTGATGTCGGCAGTGCGACACTAAAGCTTAATGATGAAGGTGTATATACTATGAACATCGGAGCTGCTGATATGGGAACAGGCTGTGATACAATACTTGCACAGATTGCAGCAGAGGTTCTTGAATGCAGCACAGACGATATAAGTGTATTTGGTGCAGATACTGACATATCACCTTATGATTCAGGTTCATACGCATCAAGTACAACATATGTAACTGGTAAGGCTGTTGAAAAATGTGCATTAGAGCTTAGAGACAGAATCGAAAAGCTTGGTGCTAAGATGTTAGGCTGCGAGAAATGTGATGTCACATTTGACGGAAAGAAAGTAATATGCGAATCAGGTGAGAACAAGGATAAATGTGTAACCTTGGCCGATATATCAACAGCATCCATGTGTGGTAATGATATAGCACTTTCAGTTACCAATACACATACATCTCCTATTTCACCACCACCATTTATGGTTGGAGCAGCGGAGGTCGAGGTTGACCTTCTCACAGGAGAGAGCCGTGTTGTTGAGTATGACGCATGTGTTGATTGTGGAACACCTGTTAATCCTAACCTTGCAAGAGTACAGGCAGAGGGCGGTATCTTACAGGGAATAGGAATGACAATGTCAGAGAATATCACATATTCAGATAAAGGCAAGCTGTATGAGAACTCATTTTTACAGTACAAGATTCCATCAAGAATGGATATCGGACATATTAATGTTGAGTTTGAGAGCAGTTACGAGAATGCAGGTCCTTTTGGTGCTAAATCAATCGGAGAGGTTGTAATTAATACACCGCTTCCTGCAATTACAGATGCATTAAGCCATGCGGCAGGAAAGAGATTTTACGAGCTTCCTATAACTCCTGACCAGATTGCAATGGCAAGTGTAAAAGATAATTAAAACTGATTGACCATAGAGCCTTGTAATGTTAGAATAATCTCTTATAATATGACAGATAATTTACTTACGAAAGGAATCATTACTATGAATTTTCTTGAAGAAAGAATTATGAAGGACGGAGTTGTCAAAGAAGGTAACATTCTTAAAGTAGACAATTTTCTTAATCATCAGATGGATGTTAAGCTTTTCAAGCAGATGGGCGAAGAATTTAAGAGAAGATTTGCCGGAAAGAATATTAATAAGATTATAACAATTGAGGCTTCAGGAATTGGTATTGCATGTATAGTTGCAGAATGCTTTGATGTACCGGTTGTATTTGCAAAGAAGTCACAGAGTGTCAATATTGATGGTGATGTGTATTCTGCGGAAGTTGAATCATTTACACATAAGTGCAAGAATCAGGTTCTTATATCTAAGAAGTTTGTAGGTCCAGAGGATCATGTACTTATTATTGATGATTTTCTTGCAAATGGCTGTGCACTCCAGGGACTTATATCTATTGTCAATCAGGCAGGCGGAACTGTTGAAGGTATTGGAATCGCAGTTGAGAAGGGCTTCCAGCAGGGTGGACAGATTATCCGTAACCTTGGATACCAGCTTGAATCTCTGGCTATTGTTGATGGAATGAATGCTGCAGATGGCAGTATTAATTTCAGAGAGGAGTAATCATGAATGAATATCAGTTTTTTTCACCAGTAGATGTCGTATTTGGATGCGGAAGTCTTTCTAAGCTTCATACTCTTAAGATGCCAGGAAAGAAAGCACTTCTTGTTATAAGCAATGGAAAGTCTGCAAGGATGAATGGTTCACTTGACAGAACAATAGATGAACTTAAACAGGCTGATGTTTCATATGTGCTTTATAACGGAATAGGAGCTAATCCGCTGAAGTCAGCAGTTGAAGAAGGCGCAAGAATTGGTCGCGAGAATGGAGTTGACTTTGTTGTTGCTTTAGGCGGCGGTTCAGTTATGGATGCGGCTAAGAATATGGCAATGTTCATTCCACAGCCATCAGATAATCTGTGGGATTATGCTAATAGTCCATCAGGTGGAAAGATGACACCTCCTAATGAGATGCTTCCATGGATTGCAATTACTACATCAGCAGGAACAGGCTCAGAGGTTGATACTATCGGAGTAATTTCTAATCCTGATACTAATGAAAAGATTGGTATTGGTGGAATGGCGGGGATGTTTGCAAAGTATGCAATTGTTGACCCTGAGCTTATGAAAACAGTTCCACCGAAATTCACTGCATATCAGGGATTTGATGCACTTTTCCATTCATTGGAAGGGTATATAAGCAACAAACATAATATTATGGGAGATATGATTCAGCGTGCCGCGATTGAAAATATCGGACATTATCTTGCAAGAGCAGTTAAGGATGGTAATGATATTGAGGCAAGAGAACATGTTGCATACGCTAATACAATGTCTGGCTATTCAATGGTTGTAACATCATGTATATCAGAACATTCTATGGAGCATGCAATGAGTGCATATCACCCTGAGCTTCCTCATGGAGCGGGACTTATCATGCTGTCTAAGGAGTACTTCACATTCTGGATTAATAAGCATGTATGTGATGAACGCTTCATTGATATGGCACATTTTCTTGGAATGAAAGATGCGTCTAAACCGGAAGATTTCATCACAGCGCTTCTTGAATTACAGAAGGCATGTGGAGTTGATGACCTTAAGATGTCTGATTACGGAATAAAGAAGGAAGAAGCAATGACACTTGCCAAGAACGCAAGGGCAACAATGATGAGATTGTTCGTAAGAGACCCTCAGGAAACTACTGATGAAGAGATTGCGGGTA
>OHUB01001002.1_pt1 | contig 12263 bp, 6 predicted proteins | sample 1579091 | NCBI WGS metagenome assembly OHUB01 (sample SAMEA3879566, study PRJEB24766) | human gut metagenome | biome: human-associated habitat; feature: feces | place: USA | collected 1985/1987
AGGGATTCGGGTGGTGCTGATCGCCCACGACGAGCTGCGGCTGCCCGAGTATATGCTTCATGAGATCGAAACCCAGACCGAAGGGGTGGAATTCCGCGAGGTATCGACGATGGAGGAGGTGATGCCCGAGTTGGACATTCTCTATATGACCCGCGTGCAGAAGGAGCGTTTCCTCGACGAGGAGGAGTTCAACCGCGTGAAGGACAGCTTCGTGCTGGATCCGTCGAAACTCCGCACGGCCAAGCCGGATATGATCGTGCTGCATCCGCTGCCCCGCGTGAACGAAATCACGCGTGCGGTGGACAACGATCCCCGGGTAGCCTATTTCCGGCAGGTCGAGAACGGCAAATTCGTGCGTATGGCCTTGATCTATACATTGTTGAAGTGGGCCGAAGGCGAGAAGCTCGCCGCAGTCCCCGACCTGGCCGAGGGGATGTTCATAGACCGGAGTATGAAATGTCCCAACTCCCGGTGTATTTCGGCTACGGAGGATGTCGATCCGCTTTTCGTCAAAGCGGGAGACACCTGCCGTTGCGCTTATTGCGAGGCGAAAATCCGGTAGCGGATTTTGTCGATACAATGTCGAAATAAAACTGTCGGGATTGTTAGGTTGTCGTTGAAATTATTCGTACTTTTGTGCAAGTAAAAGACGATGGGCCGCAGGTCCGTCGGCGGCTACGGCTTCCGAAACGATGGAAAGGATTCAGATGCACCATACCCGGCGAAAGCGACAGCAGATGCTGTCGGCTCGATGTGCGGTCGGAGCGTGCAGTGTCGTTCCTGCATCGGATTTTATCGACGGAACTATGCAGGAGGGCACGAATCGGCTTCCCGCAGCAATATAATCTTGCCGCTATGACGAATTCTGTCGTAGCGGCTCTTTTTTGGTTGATTTAGTACGTTTCTTACTATGAAAGTTGGAGTAATCATGGGTTCGACCAGCGACTGGGACGTTATGTCCGACGCTGCGGCGACGCTCGCGCAATTCGGTGTGGAGTTCGAGAAGCGGGTGGTGAGCGCCCACCGCACCCCCGACCTGCTGGTGGAGTATGCCAAAACGGCCAAGTCGCGCGGACTGGAGGTAATCATCGCCGGAGCCGGAGGCGCTGCGCACCTGCCCGGCATGGTGGCCAGTATGACCGCACTTCCGGTGATCGGTGTGCCGGTCAAATCTCGAGCCCTGAACGGGCTGGATTCCTTGCTTTCGATCGTGCAGATGCCCGGCGGCGTGCCGGTTGCGACCGTAGCGATCAACGGGGCGAAGAATGCGGCCCTGATCGCCGTGTCGATCCTGGCGTTGAAGGACGAGGCGCTGGCAGCCCGTCTGGAGATGTTCCGTGCGAAACAGACTGAGGATGTACTTAAAGCGGAACTTTAGACCGATGAGTGCGGTGAAGACGATCGGAATTATCGGTGGCGGCCAGTTGGGGCTGATGATCATCGAGCAGGCGCATCTGCTGGGTGCGCGGACGATCTGCCTCGATCCGGCGGAGGATGCTCCGGCGTTTAAGATCAGCGACGAGCGGATCGTGGGCCGGTTCGACGATCCGGCGGCGCTCGAAGAGCTTTGCCGCCGCAGCGACGTGGTGACCTACGAGTTCGAGAACGTGCCGGGCGATCTGCTGGTGGCTCTCGAGCAAAAATACAATATCAAACAAGGGTTCAGGCCTCTGTTCGACTCGCAGGATCGCCTGCGGGAGAAGAGCAATGCCTGCGATCATGGATTGAAGACGCCCGCTTTCATGGCTGTCGATGACGAGGAGTCGCTGCATCGGGCCATTGCGCGAATCGGTTATCCGTGCGTGCTCAAGACCCGTACGCTGGGCTACGACGGACACGGTCAGGCGGTGCTTCGCGGCGAGGCCGACCTTGCGAAAGCCCGCGAACTGCTCGCGGTGCCCTGCATTCTGGAGGAGTTCGTCCCGTTCGATTTCGAGGCCAGCGTGGTGCTGGTGTCGGACGGAGAGCGCGTGATCTGCTTCCCGGTAGGGCGGAATATCCACAAGGACGGTATTCTGGATCTGTGCATCGTGCCGGCGGAGATGCCGGACCAGGTGCGGGAGCGGATGGTGTCCCAGAGCAAGCGTTTCATGCGCGACTGCGGTTACCGGGGGATTCTGGCTATCGAATATTTCGTGAAGGGAGACGAGGTCTATTTCAACGAAATGGCGCCGCGCCCGCACAACAGCGGACACTGGACCATCGAGGGTTCGACGACCAATCAGTTCCGGGAGCTGTGCCGTTACCTGCTCGATATGCCCCTCGAAGAGCCGCAGCTGAAGGCCCCTACCGTGATGAAAAACATCCTGGGACAGGATCTGGAGCGGGCCGAGGCGCTTGCCCGGGAGAATCGCCCCGGTGTGTATGTCCATATTTACGGCAAGACCGTTTCCAAGCCCAAGCGCAAGATGGGACACGTGACTTTCGTCGGTGTGACCGGCGAGGAGTATGCCGCCAAGTGGGCCGACAGATTTGTGAAATAAAGTCAAAAATAAGATAATGAAGAACTACCGTATTTTCGTCGAGAAACGCCCCGGATTTCGGGTCGAGGCCGAGAGCCTGCTCCGCGACCTGAATGCCAACCTGAATCTTTCGCTCGACGGCCTGCGGCTGCTGAACGTGTACGACCTGTTCGGTTTTTCGGACGAATTGCTGGAGAAGAGCCGTTACAGGGTCTTCGGCGAGGTGGTTACCGATGCCGTGACGGATTCGTGCGATCTGGGCGGCAACAGCTTTCTGGCTGTGGAGTGCCTGCCCGGACAGTTCGACCAGCGAGCGGCTTCGGCCGTGGACTGCGTGCGGTTGATCGATCCTTCGGCCGAGGTGAAGATCAAGAGTTCGAAGCTGCTGATCTTCCCTTCGAAACTTCCCAAGGAGACGATGGAGCGTATTCGTCGCTATTATATCAATGCCGTGGAGTCGCGCGAGAAGGATTTGCGGGTCCTGGACGATTTGGAAAGCGCCCCCGTGAAACCGGTGCCGGTATTGGACGGGTTCCGGGAGATGGAAGATGCGGAACTCGATGCCTACTGCAAGAAGAACGGTCTGGCGATGAATGCCGACGACCTGCGCGAAGTGGTCGAATATTTCCGGAGAGAGGGTCGCGATCCGTTCGAAACCGAGCTGCGGATTCTCGATACGTACTGGAGCGACCATTGCCGTCATACGACCTTCACGACCGAGCTGGAGAACATTACGGTCGAGGAGTCGTTCGTGAAAGACGAGATCGAAGGCACGCTGGCGCTTTACCTGAAAATCCGCCGCGAACTGGGGCGCGAGGGCAAGAGCATCTGCCTGATGGACCTGGCGACGATCGGTGCCCGTTACCTGCGCAGCAAGGGACTGCTCGACGACCTGGAGGTGAGCGAGGAGAACAACGCATGCAGCGTTTTCGTCGATGTGGACGTCGATGACCGGACCGAGAAATGGCTCCTGCAATTCAAGAACGAAACCCATAACCACCCGACCGAGATCGAACCTTTCGGCGGAGCTTCGACCTGCCTGGGCGGTGCCATCCGCGATCCGTTGTCGGGTCGCAGCTACGTCTATCAGGCGATGCGTGTGACGGGTGCGGGAAATATCTATCAACCCGTAAGCGAAACGCTGCCCGGCAAATTGCCCCAGCGCGTCATCAGCCTCAAGGCCGCTGCCGGTTATTCGAGCTACGGCAATCAGATCGGACTGGCCACGACCCACGTCCGCGAGGTGTATCATCCCGACTATGTGGCCAAACGCCTGGAGGTCGGTGCCGTGGTCGGTGCCGTGAAAGCCGAAAACGTGCGCCGGGAGTCCCCCGTGCCGGGCGATGTGGTCCTGCTGCTCGGCGGCCGCACGGGCCGCGACGGTGTCGGCGGTGCGACGGGTTCGTCGAAAGAGCATACCGACAAGTCGCTCGAAATGTGCGGCAGTGAGGTGCAGAAGGGCAACGCCCCCGAAGAGCGCAAGCTGGAGCGGTTGTTCCGCCGTCCGGAAGTGACGCGCCTGATCAAGAAGTCGAACGACTTCGGTGCGGGCGGTGTGAGCGTAGCCATCGGCGAGCTGACCGACGGCCTGGATATTTACCTCGATCGCGTGCCGACCAAGTACAGCGGTCTGAATGCGACGGAGCTGGCGATCAGCGAGTCGCAGGAGCGTATGGCCGTTGTGATCGAAGCGAGTGCCGAAGAGGAGTTCAAGCGCTACTGCGCCGAGGAGAATATCGAAGTGACCCATGTGGCGGACGTGACGGACTCGCGCCGTATGCGGATGTACAACAAGGGCAAATTAGTGGTCGATCTTTCGCGCGAGTTCATCGACAGCGCAGGGGCCAAGCACTATGCCCAGGCCGCGATCGGTGCGGTCGAGGAACGCGATCCTTTCCGCCGCGAGGTGAAGGGCGGTACGCTGCGCGAAAAGATGCTTGCGAACCTGGCGGACGACAATGTCCTCTCGCAGAAGGGGCTGATCGAGATGTTCGATTCTACGATCGGCGCTTCGACCGTGCTGCTGCCTTTCGGCGGTCGTACGCAACGTTCGGAAACACAAGTGTCGGTGCAGAAGTTGCCGACGGACGGATATACCGATACGGCCAGCATTATGGCCTTCGGCTACAACCCTTTCCTGGCGTCGTGGAGTCCCTACCACGGTGCGGCCTATGCCGTCGTGGACGCTGCGGCCAAAGTCGTGGCGGCGGGTGCCCGCTACGATAAGATGCGCTATTCCTATCAGGAGTATTTCGAGCGCATGACCAAGTCGCCCCGTACGTGGGGCAAGCCGCTCGGGGCGCTGCTCGGTGCCCTGAAGATGCAGGTCGAGCTGGGACTGCCCTCGATCGGCGGCAAGGACTCGATGAGCGGTACCTTCGAGCAGATCAACGTCCCGCCTATGCTGATGGCCTTCGGTATTACGACTGTCGATGCCGGACGCGTCATCTCGACCGATTTCAAGAAGGCGGGCCATTCGATTTACCTAGTGCGTCATACCCCGCTCGAAAACCATATGCCCGATACCGGGGCGTTGAAGCGGAATTTCGATTTCGTAAGTTCGGCTATCGAGTCCGGCAAGATCGTTTCGGGCTATGCCGTCGGCTTCGGCGGTGTGGCGGAAGCGCTGGCCAAGATGTCTTTCGGCAACGGCATCGGTGCCGATGTCGAGGTGGATGAAGCGACGTTGTTCGACAACTCTTACGGTTCGATCGTGGTGGAGAGCACCGAGCCGCTCGATTTCCCGGCCGCCGAGTTGCTGGGACATACCGAGGCGGAGGAATCGCTCACGATCAACGGCGAAAAAATGCCGCTCGAAGAGCTTTACCGGGCCAATACCGAACGCTTTGCGACGGTTTATCCCGATAAGGGAATCAACCATGCGCCGGTCATGGAGGCGATGCCGGCTCTCCGCAGCTTCACCTATCCGGGCGAGGCGGTCGAGCGTCCGGTGGTTTTCATCCCCGTATTCCCGGGCAGCAACTGCGACTACGACACCGCGAAGGCCTTCCGCCGGGCGGGTGCCGAAGTGCGCAGCGAGGTGTTCTGCAACCTGACGGCGGAGGCTATTTTCGACTCGATCCGCCGGATGAAGGAGGCGATCGCTGCGTGCCATATCTTCGTGCTCTGCGGCGGCTTCTCGGCGGGCGACGAGCCGGACGGCAGCGGTAAATTCATTGCCAATGTGCTGAACAACAAGGATATTTCGGAGGAAATACATCGTCTGCTCGACCGGGGCGGCCTGATTCTGGGCATCTGCAACGGCTTCCAGGCGCTGGTCAAGTCGGGCCTGCTGCCCTACGGACGGCTGGGCCTGGTGACCAAAGAGTCGCCGACGCTCTTCCGCAACGACATCAACCGTCATGTGTCGCAGATTGTTTCGACCCGCGTGGCGACGACCAACTCCCCGTGGCTGTCGAGTTTCTCGGTGGGCGATATCCATTCGATCGCCGTGAGCCACGGCGAGGGCAAGTTCGTCGTGAACGAGCCTCTGGCCCGCGAGCTGTTCGAGAACGGGCAGGTGGCGTTCCAGTATGTCGATGCCGAAGGCCGCGTGACGGCCGAAGCCCCGTACAATCCCAACGGATCGTATTATGCGATCGAGGGTATCGTGAGCCGCGACGGGCAGATACTCGGTAAGATGGGCCATACGGAGCGTTACGGGGAGAACCTCTTTAAGAACATCGCCGGAGAGAAGGTGCAGGACATCTTCACGAATGCGGTGAACTATTTCCGGAAAACAAAATAACAATTATAAAATACCAACCACTATGCAACAAGGCGAAATGCTTTACGAGGGTAAGGCCAAACAGGTTTTCCTGACGGACGATCCGGATATGATCCTGATTCACTACAAGGATGCGGCGACGGCGTTCAACAACATCAAAAAGGCCACGATCGAGAACAAGGGCGTGCTGAACAACCGGATCTCGACCCTGATCTTCGAATATCTCAACAAGCAGGGGATCAAGACTCACTACGTGAAGACCCTGAACGACCGCGACCAGTTGTGCCGCCGTGTGCGGATCATTCCGCTGGAGGTGATCGTCCGCAACGTCATCGCCGGCTCGATGGCCCAGCGTCTGGGTATCGAGGAGGGAACGAAGCCTTCGAACGTGATTTTCGACATCTGTTACAAGAACGACGAGCTGGGCGATCCGCTGATCAACGATCATCATGCGGTGGCGCTGGGTGTCGTAACCTATGACGAGTTGAAACAGATTTATGCCATGACCGCCCGGATCAACGAGGTGCTCAAGGAGCTTTTCGCCAAGATGAATATCAACCTGATCGACTTCAAGATCGAGTTCGGCCGCACGTCGGACGGCGAGATCGTTCTGGCGGACGAGGTGTCGCCCGATACCTGCCGGCTGTGGGATATGGCTACCAACGAGAAGCTCGACAAGGATCGCTTCCGTCGTGACTTGGGTAAGGTGCGCGAGGCTTACGAGGAGATCCTGGCCCGTCTGGAAAAAGTAATCAAATAAGTTCCGATGCACAAAGAGAGCATAATGCAGCCGATCTGCGACCGGGAGCTGCACGAGGAGTGCGGCGTTTTCGGCGTCGTGGGAGTGCCCGACGCAGCTAACCTGACCTACTACGGCCTTCATTCCCTGCAACATCGCGGGCAGGAAGGGTGCGGTATCGTAAGCGTTTCGAAGGAAGGGGCGATGCGGCGTGTTCGGGGCGAAGGACTTGTTACGGAGGTGTTCAACGAAGCCAAGCTGGCAAACCTTGCGGGCGATATGGCCATCGGTCATGTCCGTTATTCGACGGCCGGTGGCGGCGGGACGGAGAATATACAGCCTTTTCTGTTCCATCATAATACGGGTGATTTCGCATTGGCCCACAACGGAAATATCGTCAATGCGGATCTGCTGCGCAACTACCTGGAGAACAAGGGCAGTCTTTTCCAGTCCACTTCGGACAGCGAAGTGTTCGCCCACCTGATCAAAAAGGAGGTACGCAACCACAACCGGCCCCGTATCTATTCGATCATCGAGGCGCTCAATATGCTCGAAGGAGCGTTCGCGTTTCTGGTGATGACGGCCAACCGCATCTATGCCTGCCGTGACAAACACGGTCTGCGGCCCTTGTCGATCGGCAAGTTGGGAGGCGGCTATGTCGTCAGCAGCGAAACCTGTGCTTTCGAGGTGGTGGGTGCCGAATTCGTGCGTGACGTAGAGCCTGGCGAGATCGTTACGATCGACCGGCACGGCATCCGCAGCAGCGACTATTCGATGTTCAAGCGCCACATGATGTGTGCGATGGAGTATATCTATTTCGCCCGCCCGGACAGCGACATCGAGGGTCGTAACGTGCACGCCTTCCGCAAGGAGTCGGGACGCTTGCTCTACAAGGAGGCGCCCGCAGACGCGGACATCGTGGTCGGAGTGCCCGATTCGAGTTTGAGCGCTGCCATGGGATACGCCGAAGCGAGCGGTCTTCCCTACGAGATGGGACTTATCAAGAACAAATACATCGGCCGCACCTTCATCCAGCCGTCGCAGTCGATGCGTGAGAAGGGCGTGCGGATGAAACTTTCGTCGGTGAGCGGTATCGTTTCGGGGCAGCGTGTGGTGCTGATTGACGATTCGATCGTGCGCGGTACCACCTCCCGGCGCATTGTGCGTCTGTTGCGTGAGGCGGGGGCCACGGAAGTTCATGTCCGCATCGCCAGCCCTCCGTTCAAGAATCCCTGTTTTTACGGTGTTGATACTTCGACGTACGAGGAGCTGCTGTGCGCCCGCATGTCGGTTCCGGAGGCGTGCGAGTATATCGGAGCCGATTCGCTGGCTTACCTCTCGCCCGATGCCTTGCTGAAGGCGGGCAATCGCTGCGAGTTGTGCATGGCCTGCTTCACGGGCAATTATCCGACGTCGCTTTACGGGACGATCGAGGAGGCGAACAAAAAAGAAAAATGTTAAACAAACCGCTTCGTTTTCGATCTGCGGTGTCAGGGAAGAACCTGTCCTGCATGCGTATTTCGAAAACATCGGGTGGAAATATTCAGGAAACAGCTAAAACCAACTATTGTTATGGCGGAAAGTTATGAAAAGGCCGGTGTGAACCTCGAGGCCGGATACGAAGTGGTGCGCCGCATCAAGAAACACGTGGCTTCGACCTCGCGGTTGGGCGTGATGGGTAACATCGGCGCCTTCGGCGGAATGTTCGATCTCTCGGCGCTTAATGTCAAGGAGCCGGTGCTCGTGAGCGGTACCGACGGCGTGGGAACCAAGCTCAAGCTGGCTTTCGAGATGGATAAGCACGACACGATCGGCATCGACGCCGTGGCTATGTGCGTGAACGACGTGCTGGCGCAGGGGGCCGAGCCGCTCTTCTTCCTGGATTATGTAGCCGTGGGGCACAACGAGCCTGCGAAGATCGAAGCGATCGTGGCGGGTGTGGCCGAAGGCTGCCGTCAGGCCGGCTGTGCACTCATCGGCGGCGAAACGGCCGAGATGCCGGGCATGTATGCCGGCGGCGAGTACGATATTGCGGGCTTCACGTGCGGCGTGGTCGAGAAGTCGCGCCTGATCGACGGTACGAAGGTGCGTGTGGGCGACGTGTTGGTGGGTATCGCGTCGAGCGGTGTCCATTCGAACGGTTTCAGCCTTGTGCGTAAGGTGGTTGCCGATGCAGGACTGGATCTTCGCAAGGCTTATCCCGAATTGGACGGCCGTGTGTTGGGCGAGGTGCTCCTGACGCCGACCAAAATTTACGTGAAACAGGTGCTCGAAGTGATCCGAGCCTGTAACGTGCACGGCATCAGTCATATCACGGGCGGCGGTTTCGACGAGAATATTCCCCGCATCCTGAGCGAGGGCCAGGGTATCGAGATTCACGAGGGGACGTGGGAGATCCTGCCCGTGTTCCGCCTGTTGGAGAAATACGGCAAGATCGCTCACCGCGAGATGTTCAATATCTTCAACATGGGTATCGGTATGGTGATCGCGGTTTCGCAGGATGAGGCTTCCGAAGTGATTGCCATTTTGGAGAAACAGGGCGAGAAAGCTTCGGTGATCGGCCGGGCGACGGATCGTCCGGGCGTGGAAATCCGATAGGGCGATGAAGACGATCGCAGTATTCGCCAGCGGAAACGGCTCCAACTTCGAAGCATTGGCTGCGGCTTGTGCCGATGGGCGCATTGCGGCCCGCATCGCCCTCATGGTCTGCGACAAGCCGGGGGCTTTCGTGAACGAGCGGGCTGCCCGTTACGGTATTCCGACTTTTACGTTCAACCCCAAAGAGTACCCTTCGAAAGCCGACTACGAACGGGAGATCGTCCGCAGGCTTCGGGCCGAAAGGGTCGAGCTGATCTGTCTGGCGGGGTATATGCGCATCCTTTCCGATGTGGTGCTGGAGGCGTACCGCGACCGGATCGTCAATATTCATCCCTCGCTGTTGCCTGCGTTCAAGGGGGCGCATGCCATTGCCGATGCCTTTGCTTACGGCGTCAAGGTCTTCGGCGTGACGATCCACTATGTGAACGGAGAGCTCGACGGGGGCCGGATCATCGCCCAGCGGGCTTTCGAGTATCTGGGGAGCGATCCGGAAGAGCTGGAAGCCCGGGTGCATGCCGTCGAACATCCGCTGTATGTGGAAACGGTGGCAAAGTTGGTTGCGGAGCAATAGGATCGCGGGAACGTCGCGGTTTAGTGCGGATTCGGACCTGGAAACACATCGTCGGATACCGTGAATAACGGCGACCGCGAGTCGAAAACGATAAAACTACGTATATATTAACGCGATCATATCCTTTAGTGTACCTCTTTGGAAATGCAGCGACCCGAGTCCCTTTCGAGAAAGGATTAGGGGAAGGCGGAGTGGTAAATGCGGTCATTGGACCGCGAATAAGCGACTCTCGGATTCGGTGTTGAGATCGTCGGAAATGGTATATTGAAAGATATGATTGCCTATATAAATTAGCAATATGAGAGCATTAATCAGTGTGAGCGATAAGACCGGCGTGGTGGAGTTCGCGCGCGGACTTCGAGAGCTCGGCTGGCAGGTGATCGCCACCGGCGGTACGATGAAACTGTTGGCTGAAAGCGGCGTGGAGGTGATCAACATCAGCGATGTGACGGGGTTCCCGGAGATCTGCGACGGACGTGTCAAGACGCTCCATCCCAAGGTGCACGGCGGCCTGCTGGCTCGCCGCGACGATCCGAACCACCTGAAAGCGTTGCGGGAGAACGGCATCGAGTTCATCGACATGGTGTGCGTGAATCTCTATCCCTTCCGTCAGACGATCGCCCGCGAAGGGGTGACGATGGACGAGGCGATCGAGAATATCGACATCGGCGGACCTTCGATGTTGCGCAGTGCGGCCAAGAACTACAAGGACGTGACCGTAGTGTGCGACCCGGCGGATTATGACACGATCCTTGCGGAGATTAGGGGATACGGCAATACGACTCCCCGATTGCGGTTGCAGCTCTCGGCCAAGGCATATACCCATACCGCCGAGTACGATGCGATGATCGCTACGTACATGCGTGAAAAAGCGGGGCTCGACGAGAAGTTGTTCCTGGAGTTCGATCTGGTTCAGCCGCTCCGCTACGGCGAGAATCCGCACCAGCAGGCCAAGTTCTACCGCAGCGGCGAACGGGTGCCCTATTCGCTGGCCTATGCCCGGCAGCTCAATGGCAAGGAGATGTCCTACAATAACATACAGGATGCCAACGCAGCCCTTGCGATCGTGCGGGAGTTCGATGAGCCGTTCTGCGTGGGACTCAAACATATGAATCCCTGCGGTGCTGCGGTGGGGCGGGATGCGGCGGGTGCCTGGACGAAGGCTTACGAGGCCGACAAAGTGTCGATTTTCGGCGGTATCGTCGCCCTGAACCGACCTGTGACCCGTGAGACGGCCGAATTGATGAAGCCGATTTTTCTGGAGATCATCATGGCCCCTTCGTTTACGCCCGAAGCCCTCGAAGTGCTCTCGACGAAGAAGAATCTGCGTCTGCTCGAAGTTCCGATGGAGAAGAGCGATGCGAAGCAGCGCCAGTTGGTGAGTGTGACGGGAGGATTGCTGGTGCAGGACCTCGACCTCGAAACACGTCCCGTGACGGCGGATATGTGCGTGACGGAGAAGCGGCCGACGGAAAGGCAGCTCGCCGATCTCGATTTCGGCTGGCGTATTGTCAAGCATGTGAAGTCGAACGCTATCGTAGTGGTGAAGGACGGTCGTACGCTGGGTGTCGGAGCGGGTCAGATGAATCGCATCGGCTCGGCGGAACTCGCGCTCAAGCAGGCCCATGCCCAGGGTGTGACCGAAGGGCTGGTACTGGCTTCGGACGGCTTTTTCCCCTTCGACGACTGCGTGAGCCTGGCGGCTGCGAGCGGCGTCGAGGCGATCGTGCAGCCGGGAGGCAGCGTCCGGGACGAGGATTCGATCCGGAAGGCCAATGAATCGGGTATTCCGATGTTGTTTACCGGGATGCGTCATTTCAAACATTAAACTGCGGATTTCGTGTCCGTCGGTCGGATTATTTTTTATGGACGATTTCCGAGCCGCTCTTTGCGGAAAGTGCGGTCGGGAATAAACGATAGGTTATGAAAGTTTTAGTCGTAGGCGGCGGTGGCCGCGAACATGCCGTCGTCGATGCGTTGTCGCGTTCGCCGCAGGTTTCGAAGATATATTGCGCTCCCGGCAATGCGGGTATCGCTCGTCAGGCCGAGTGTGTGCCGGTCAAGGATACCGATGTCGAGGGATTGCTTTCCCTTGCTCGTGAAAAAGAGATCGACCTCACGGTGGTAGGGCCCGAAGCGGCGCTCGTGGCCGGTATCGTCGATCGC
>OHUB01001018.1_pt1 | contig 12106 bp, 8 predicted proteins | sample 1579091 | NCBI WGS metagenome assembly OHUB01 (sample SAMEA3879566, study PRJEB24766) | human gut metagenome | biome: human-associated habitat; feature: feces | place: USA | collected 1985/1987
CCAGACCCAGCACTTGGTAATGGTGGTCTTGGACGACTTGCAGCCTGCTTCTTAGACTCCCTTGCAACACTTGGATACTGTGCTTATGGATGTGGTATCCGTTACCACTATGGTCTGTTCAAACAGAAAATCGAAAACGGATATCAGGTAGAAGTTCCGGATAACTGGCTGAAAAATGGCTATCCATTTGAACTTCGTCGTCCGGAATATGCAAAAGAAGTAAAATTCGGCGGATATGTTCGTGTAGAATACGACCCGGCTACAGGCAGAAACAACTTCATTCAGGAAGGTTATCAGTCAGTACGTGCCGTACCTTATGATATGCCAATCGTTGGTTACAACAACAAAATTGTAAACACTCTTCGTATCTGGGATGCAGAAGCAATGAATGAATTCCAGTTAGACTTATTTGACAAAGGTGATTACAGAAAAGCGGTAGAAGCAGAAAATCTTGCAAAAAATATCTGTGATGTACTTTATCCAAATGATAACCACTATGCTGGTAAAGAACTTCGTTTAAAACAGCAGTACTTCTTCATTTCTGCAAGTATTCAGGCTGCAATTGCGAAATTCAAGAAAAAACACAGTGACATCCATGACCTGCCGAAGAAAGTAACCTTCCAGTTAAATGATACCCATCCGACAATGACAGTTGCTGAATTAATGCGTATTCTTCTGGATGAAGAAAAACTTGAATGGGATGATGCATGGGATATCACAACACATACCTGTGCTTACACAAACCATACCATCATGGCAGAAGCACTGGAAAAATGGCCAATCGAGCTGTTCTCCAAATTGCTTCCTAGAGTTTACCAGATTATCGAAGAAATCAACCGCAGATTCATCGAAGAAATCAACCAGAAATATCCTGGAAATCAGGAAAAAGTCCGCAAAATGGCTATTATTTATGATGGACAGGTTAAGATGGCACATCTTGCAATCGCAGGTGGTTATTCTGTAAACGGTGTTGCAAGACTGCATACTGAAATCCTGAAAAAACAGGAATTAAAAGATTTCTATGAAATGTATCCGGAAAAATTCAACAATAAGACAAACGGTATTACTCAGAGACGTTTCATGGTTCATGCAAACCCGCTTCTGACAGAATGGATTACAGACCACATCGGAGACAAATGGATTACAGACCTGCCACAGCTTGCTAAATTAAAAGTTTATGCCGATGACAAGAAAGCACAGCAGGAATTTATGAACATTAAATACCAGAATAAAGTGCGTCTTGCAAAATATATCTTAGAACACAATGGCGTAGAAGTTGATCCAACATCCATCTTTGATGTACAGGTAAAACGACTTCATGAATACAAACGTCAGCTGATGAATATTTTACATGTGATGTATCTGTATAATCAGTTAAAGAAGAATCCAAATATGAAGTTCTATCCAAGAACATTTATTTTTGGTGCGAAGGCAGCAGCTGGATACCTTCGTGCAAAACAGACGATCAAACTGATCAACTCTGTAGCTGATAAAGTAAATAATGATGCGTCCATCAAAGGTAAGTTAAAGGTTGTATTTATTGAAGATTATCGTGTATCCAATGCAGAATGGATCTTTGCGGCAGCAGATGTCAGCGAACAGATTTCAACAGCATCCAAAGAAGCATCAGGAACAGGTAACATGAAGTTCATGTTAAATGGTGCACCAACACTTGGAACAATGGATGGAGCGAATGTAGAGATCGTTGATGAAGTTGGAGCTGAGAATGCATTTATCTTCGGTATGAGCTCAGAAGAAGTTATCAATTATGAGAATAACGGTGGATATCATCCATATGAGATTTACCAGAAAGATAAAGACATCCATGAAGTCTTAGATCAGTTGGTAGATGGAACATATGCAAATGGTGATCCAGAACTTTACAAAGATCTGTACCAGAGTCTGTTATTTGGTGATACAGGAAGCCAGGCAGATATGTACTTCATCTTAAAAGACTTCCGTTCATATGCAGAAGCTCAGAAGAAAGTAGAAGAAGCATATAGAGATACAAAAGGATGGGCTAAGATGGCGATGACCAACACAGCAGGATGTGGCAAGTTCTCATCTGACCGTACAATTCAGGAATATGTTGATGATATCTGGCACTTAGATAAGATCAGATAGTCTTATATAGAGTATTGAAATATAGTATTGAATATGATAAGTTAAGAGGAAGAGTTCCCAAAGGAGGGATTCTTCCTTTATTCATGTAAAAACAGATGATAAAATATTTCAAAAAAATTGCAAAAATATTAAGAATGTGTTAAAATTCGAATGTAAAAAGAAATATCAAGAATAAAGATGAAAAACAAAGAAAGGGAGTAACAAATGAGGAACATTATAAGGAAACTTGCAGTGTGCTTTCTGGCATGGATATTGGTCTGCACAACAGTTGTAACTGGGCATGGAATGCATACGGCAAAAGCAGCACAGACATTTAAGATTCATTTTATTGATGTCGGATGTGCAGATGCTGCATTATTACAGTATGGAGAAGGAACAGAAGCAAAGTATGCATTGATCGATACAGGAGCAAACCAGTATCATAATACAAAGGATACGACGATTGACACAACAAAGACACCAGTCTATGAATATTTAAATAAGATGGGAGTAAAACATCTGGAATTTATACTTCTGACACATCCTCATCAGGATCATATTGGAGGTATGGAGAAGATTCTTTCTGATACAACGATTAAGATCGATAAGATTTATGGGAATGATCTGAATATTCAGTACTTGAAAAGCAGCGAGGATAAGAGTAAGCAGTCTTCAGATGAAACAAATTGGACAGAATTTGATACCAAAATATACAAGAATTTTAAAGCAGCTTTAGAAGCAAGAAATAAACTTGCTGAAGAAGCAGAAGACAAAACAGAGAAAGAAAATCTAAAAGTAGATTATGTAGTGCCAACTGCAGGAGAAACAATTAGTCTTGGAGAAGCAAAAATGACATTCTATGGTCCATTAGAGAATGATTATCAATATGGTAGAAAGGTTGATTTGAATACAAGACAGGAAAATAAATATTCTATCGTTACAAAGATCGTTTACGGAAGCAACTCTTTCTTAATGACCGGAGATGCCCAGAAAGAAACGATCGAGAAGATCATCGCGAAGGGATATGATCTGACAGCACAGGTGCTCAAGGAGCCACATCATGGATTTCAGGATGTCACAGAAGAAGAGTTAGCCAATGGCTACCAGTATTCTGATCATAAAACAGTGATCGATGCATCACAGGCTAGTATTGCGATCATCAGTAATGGATACATGAATACAGGTGGTGTTCCATATACAAAAGTCTTAAGAGACTTATCAAAATTAGACGTTTATGAGACAGGAGATCGTGGAACGATCATTGTAACATCCGATGGCTCACAGTTATCTATCCAGACAGAGAAAGGAGATAACCAGCCAAGTGTCAAAGGAAAGGAAAGTGATGATGAAACATCATCGCCAGTGATGAAATCCATGAATATCACAGCAAATACAACAAAGCCTTTGACAGCAACAAGTGTGGATGCTGCGAATACCTATGATCGATACGAAAAGAAGAATATCACAGTAAGATTTTCAGGAGTAGCTCAAGGATTTACAAAATTGACAAGCATTGAATATAAGTTTGTGCCAAAAGGTGTGAATAATAAAACCATAGCATATAAGACAGGAAGTTCCTATACAGTCAAAAATGGAAATTGTGGAAGGTTTTATGTAAGATATAATACACCATTAGGATCAACAGAGATCAAACTTCCAGGCTTTACAGTTGATACGAAAGCACCAACCAGTGTGAAGATCAAAGCGAATAAGTCAGGAATCAAAACACTGTCAACATCTGCAAAGAATACTTACAGTAAACGGATCAAGAAATCTGTCAAATTTACATTTAGTGCTAATTATGGAACCAGTGGAAAATCCATGACACAGTATAAATTTGTACCAAGAGGGAAAAAAGCTTCCAAGTACAAATGGAAAACAGCAAATAGTGTAACTTATAAGACAAGAAATAAAAAAGTTCGTTTATATGTAAGATATATTGATAAATCTGGAAATATCACAACAAAGAAGACAAACGGATTTTACGTAACTAAGAAATAACAAAGAAAACGCTAGGATAGAAGTATGAAATATTTTACAAAGAAGATCATAGCGGTACTGCTGACAGTGATGCTTACAGGCATCACTGTTTTGCACGTATCGGGAGGTCAAACGATCAAAGTTAATGCAGCACAGACATTTAAGGTTCATTTTATCGATGTGGGGGCCGCTGATGGAGCTTTGCTTCAATATGGAGAAGGAGAAAACGCGAAGTATGCCCTGATTGATTCTGGGGCTTATTCTTATGAGACGACAGATCACGATACGATCGATGTATCAGACCGTGTGCATCAGTATTTGCTGGATCATGGAGTAAAGCATCTGGAATTTGTTGTTCTAACTCATCCACACGGAGATCATATCGGTGGAATGAAGAAGATACTAGAAGATAAGAATATTACGATCGATACGATTTATGGGAATCCATTGGAGTTTGAATATCTGGAAAGCAGCGAAGATAAAGAAAAGCAAACAGAAGAAACAGCCCGATGGACAGCATTTGATACACAGACGTATCAGACATTCAAGAAGAAACTAGAGAAGAGGAATTCATACAAAGATGCATCATTGCATATCCAGTATGTTGTGCCACAGGCCGGAACATCCGTAAAATTAGGCGAAGCGGTAATGACCTTTTATGGTCCGTTAGATAATACCTATAGATATGGAAGAGCACAGGATGCCCCCAATTTAAATACAAGACAGGTAAATAAATATTCGATAGTGACGAGGATTGTTTATGGCAGTAATTCATTTTTAATGACAGGCGATGCACAGCAGGAAACGATCAAAAAGATTGTAGCTAGAGGTTACGATTTAAGTGCACAGGTATTAAAGCAGCCACATCATGGATATCAGGATGTTCGTTTGCAGGATAAACCGAAAGGTCGTTATGTATACGATTCAGATCATAAGTATCTGATCGATCGAACAGGTGCAAGTATTGCGATCATCAGTAATGGATATAAAAATGTAAATCAGACACCAGAGAGCAATGTACTTCGTGATCTGTCAGGAATGGATGTTTATCAGACATCAGATAAAGGAACGATCGTAGTATCGTCCGATGGTAAGAATCTAAGTGTGTCAGCACAAAAAGGTGGTAATGTACCAAGTCATGCGGGATATGTTGTGAAACAGAAGCGTACCCCTTTGATGCAGAACGTTACAGTGCAGGCAAATACAAAGAAGAAAATGACACCACTTCGTTCCGATGCCTCTGCAGCATATCAGCATTATGAGAGAAAAAACATCAAGATCAGGATTTCAGCACAGGCAAAAAGCTTCACAAATCTAAAACAGATTCAGTACAAATTTGTGAAAAAAGGAACTTCCAAAGGAAGTGTACCATACAAAACCGGTACGACATTAACGCTCAAAGACGGCATGATAGGCAGGGTGTATGTGAGGTTTGTCACAGATGCAGGGATAGATGAGATGCAGCTTCCAGGAATCGCAGTAGATAAAAAAGCACCAACAAAGACGAAGATCAAGGTTAACAGATCAGGGATCAAGACATTGAAAACGTCAACAAAAACGTCTTACAATAAGAAAATCAAAAAGTCAGCCAAATTTGTATTTTCAGCATCCTATGGAATCAGCGGGAAATCAAAGACACAATATAAGATCGTGCCAAAAGGCAAAAAAGCATCCAAATATCGATGGAAAACAGCGAATAAGATAACCTATAAAAAGAAGAACAAAAAAGTGAGTATCTATGCAAGATTTATCGATAAATGTGGAAATATCACACAGCGAAAGAGTTCTGGATTCTATATTACAAAATAAGGGAAGAAAGATATAGGAAGGCTTAGCTTGTATGCGAAAAGAGAATTTGTTATACTAAGAGGCAGAAGAATTAAAAATGCCAAAGCAGGAGAAAGATTATGAACAGTAAAGGAAAAGGAATCATTACAGCAGTTATAGTTGTCCTGATCGCGCTGGCTGCTTTTTGCGGATTTGGATATATCAGCCAAAGAATGACAGCAAGCGAAGGAATTACATATCTTGATAAGAAAGAATATCAGAAAGCATACGAACAATTTGACCATGCAGCAGGGAAATTCACTCTCATTTTCACAAAGCAAAAGAAAGATGTTTTATTCTACGAAGGAGAGGCTCTTTATCAGATGGGAGAGTATGGGAAAGCCATAGAGATCTATGATGAGCTGATCGATCATGGAGAAAGCCGGGCATATTCTTTGAAAGCATATTGCCTTGCCCAGCAGAAGAAGCTAAACAAAGCAATAGATGTATGTGATCAGGGAATAAAAGAGCATCCAGACGATGGAGAAATCTATTGTACAAAATATGCGGTGTTAGCAAAGCAGGAGAAGTATACACAAGGGCTAAAAGTGATCGAGAGAGCATTAAAACAGAAGGAGCTTGAGAATAAGAAGGAAGTTTTATTCGCTAGGATCAGTGCGTATGAATCCATGTTTGATTTTGATACAGCATATCGTTATGCAAAAGCTTATGTAAAAGCCTATCCAAAGGATGCAAATGGCAAGAAAGAGCTGACATTTTTGGAGACACGATAATTTCGTGACAATTTCATGATAAGAGTTAGGAAGGACGAAAGTCCTTCTTTTTTTGTGCAGAAACAGAAAAGATCAATTGAAAATTGTGCAAAATATACAAAAATAGAAAGCAAAAATCATGACTTTATACAAAAAATAAAATTTTGTGAAAAATAAGTTGACGAAATTTAGGTTTATGACTATAATCAAATTACAAAATAAAATTTCATATAAGACAAAAGTGAAAAAATAAATTTTGTTAGGGGGAAAGTTATGAAAACAAAGGCAGTAAGACTTTACGGAGAAATGGATTTAAGACTGGATGAATTTGAACTGCCAGAGATGCAAGACGATGAAATTATGGCAGAGGTTGTAACAGACAGCTTATGTATGTCCAGTTACAAAGCAATCACCCAGGCACAAAAACACAAAAAAGTACCAGATGATATCAGTGAAAATCCGATCATTTTAGGACACGAATTTTGTGGAACGATCAAAAAGGTCGGTAAAAAATGGAAAGATCAGTATCAGGAAGGTGACAAATTTGTCATTCAGCCTAACATTGGAGATATCAGAGGCTATGCTCCAGGATATTCTTTCCATCATATGGGAGGAGATGCCACAACGATCATCTTTTCTGATCAGGTTATGGAAAATGGTTCACTATTAAAATACAACGGAGATTCCTTCTTTGAAGGATCTCTCGTTGAACCACTGTCATGTGTCGTAGGTGCATTTAATGCACAGTATCATATGAAGAAAATGTATTCATATGAACATGTGATGGGAATTAAAGAAGGTGGAGCAATCGCACTTCTCGGTGCAACAGGGCCAATGGGATTTTTAGCGATCGACTTTGCAATACATGGACCAAAGAAACCAAAGACGCTGGTTGTCACAGGAAGAACACAGAAGAAGATTGATATGGCAGCAAGGTTATACACAGTAGAAGAAGCAAAGAAGAATGGTGTAGATCTTGTATACGTCAATACAAGAGATATAGCAGATGTCAATAAAGAGCTACGTAAATATTCAGAAAAAGGATTTGATGATGTCTTTATCTTTGCACCAAATGAAGAAATGGTAACATACGGAGTTAAAATGTTAGCATTCGATGGATGTTTGAATTTCTTCTCAGGGCCTGCCGATCAAGAATTTTCATCCAGAGTAAATTTCTATAATATTCATTATAATTCTACACATTTTGTGGGAACAAGTGGTGGAAATACGGAAGATATGAAACAATCCATTGAACTGATCGAGAACAAGACAGTCAATGTTGCAAAGATCGCAACACATATATTAGGGCTTGACCATGCGGTTGAAACAACAAAGGTGTTACCAGAACTTGAAGGAAGTAAAAAAATTGTCTATACGCACAAAAAATTTCCATTAACAGAGGTTGACAAATTCGATGAAAACAGCGATGATAAGTATATCAGAGAATTAAAATCAATCGTAGAACGCAATGGTAATTTATGGAGCGGTGAGGCAGAAAGGTATTTCATACAGAATGCTCCTGAGATTTAGAAGGGAGTAGTATGAGTAGTGATATCTTAGTTAGAGACCAGATTTTTTCAACATATGATAGTTTATATGATGCAGAGAAGAAAGTAGCCGATTATCTGATCAGTCATCCATCCGAAGCAATCGAGATGTCTGTATCAGAACTTGCATCTCACTGTGATGCAAGCCAGGCAACGATCATCCGTTTTTGTAAGAAGATCGGGTGTAAGGGATTTCATCAGTTGAAGATCAAGCTGGCCGGAGAACAACGACAGCAGGAAGAACAGGTGATATCGAACGAGATCGATATCGATCAGATGGACAAATCACTCAATAATATCATGATCAGTAAAGTGGAAGAGATCAAAGCGACGTTTCACAATTTTAATCCAGAAGAATTAAGAGAGATCGTGGATCTGATCATACATGCCAATCTGATTGAATTCGCTGCGATGGGAGATACGATCCCAATCGCACTGGATGGATCTTACAAGTTCAATCAGTTAGGATTGAAAGCAGTTAGTTCAACAATCTGGGAGAGTCAGGAAGCATTTTCCAGAACTTTGAGAAAAGGTGATGTATTTTTTGCGATTTCCGCCTCTGGAGCATCCAAAAGACTTGTGAAGATGGTAGAGATCGTGAAAGATAATGGTGTAACAACAATTGCGATCACCAATCAATCCAAATCGCCACTTGCAGAGTTATGTGATCATGTTTTGCTGACAGCAACAAGAGAACACATTTTCCATGATCAGGTTAGTTTCACAAGAATGGCAGCGATGTCAGTAATCGACACACTGTTCTTATTACTGTTCTCCACAAAATGGGATTCATTTGAGAATGTGGCACAACACGAGCAGTCTGTTGCAGAAGAAAAATTATAAAAGGAGATCATAACGATGAATAACGATTGGTTAGAATTAGAAGGGAAGACAGTCATCGTCACAGGCGCAGCATCCGGAATCGGGAAGGCAGTTGCGCAGGAGTTTTTGAATATTGGGGCGAATGTAGTTATTTCTGATATGGCAGAGAATGCACCAGAGATGGATGCAAAAGAAGGCCAGTTATTATATGTAAGAACAGATGTAACAAAAGTTTCTGATGTTGAAGCTATGGTAGCAAAAACAATAGAAACATTCGGAACAATTGATGTACTAGTGAATAATGCAGGAATCAATATTCCACGTCTGTTAGTTGATCCAAAGGATCCAAAAGGACAATATGAATTAGATGAGGCAGTATGGGATAAAGTATGCAATGTAAATCTAAAAGGTGTTTTCTTCTGTGCGCAGGCAGTTGGAAGGATCTTGGTTGAAAAAGGTGAAGGTGTCATTATCAACATGTCTTCTGAAAGTGGTCTGGAAGGATCCGAAGGACAGAGTGTTTACGCAGCTACAAAGAATGCAGTAAACTCTTTAACAAGATCATGGGCAAAAGAATTAGGAAAACAGGGAGTTCGCGTTGTCGGAGTAGCACCTGGGATCATGGAAGCTACAGGACTTCGTACGATCGGTTATGAAACAGCTCTGGCTTATACAAGAGGGATCACAGTAGAACAGTTAAGAGCAGGATATTCCAAAACATCCACAATTCCACTAGGACGTTCTGGAAAGCTTTCTGAAGTTGCAGATCTGTGTGTATATCTTGCAAGCAAGAGATCTTCTTACGTACATGGTGTGACGGTCAACGTTGCGGGTGGTAAGACAAGAGGATAGAATAATTTCTGATAGAAGATATAGAAGATATAGAAGATAAAGATATCAGCTGGTTTTAGGATCAGCTGATATCTTTTTTTAACATAATATAGCAGGAAAATCCGATGGAACTCTCTATGATATAAGAAAGTATGGCAAAGCCGGTTTCTTTCTGGTTGCTACAAAAAAAGAATCGTTGTATAATGATTCTTAGCATCACAAATTAAAAAGAAAGGAAATAAGATGTTTTCGTTTCTATAAAAACATCATACAAGAATAAAATGTTAATTCTGGCCGTAGGAATCGGAATTGTATTTTGTATAATAGTATTTATTTGTTATTCTTATAAACAAAATCAACGGTCAAAATACACATCCGAAGTATACAAAGTATTTAAAGGGCAATATGGGAGAGAATCAGTGATCTCTATGGGTTATGCACAGACGAATGCATTTACAGAACCCGTAACATTAATGTTGGCAGTCAGCAAGGATGATCACCGAGTTGTAGATGCATGGGAAGTTACGCAAGAGGAGATGGAGAATAGCTGTCGGTCATGTGAAGAATATATAGGAATGGACCTGATCAAATATTATAAAGAGAATCAGGAAAGAATTGAAAAAAGTCAAATGATGAATCAGACGATGGGCAGGGATTCAGCGAAGAAGCAAGCATTTGACATGGCAGTCCAACAGATATTAGGGAAATTAGGAAAATAGATACAGGAACATATATTATGGAAGAAATCAAAAAAGAAATCATAGAGAAAGTGATCTTGGTCGCGGTTGCTGATCAAGACACAACAGAAGCAGAAGAATCTCTGGATGAGTTAGAAGAACTGGTCAAAACAGCAGGAGCCGAGGTTGTAGCAAGGGTGATCCAGGTAAGAGAAACACCACATCCAGGAACTTATATCGGAAAAGGTAAGATCGATGAAGTCAATGCTTTGTTATACGGAACTGATGCGACAGGGATCGTCTGTGATGACGAATTATCACCAGCACAGATCAGCAATTTAGAAGAAGCATTAGATACTAAAGTGATGGATCGAACACTGATCATTCTTGATATTTTTGCGAAGCGAGCATTTACAAGAGAAGGTAAGATTCAGGTCGAACTTGCCCAGCTCCGTTACCGTGCGGTGCGTCTGGTCGGACTTGGAAGTTCCCTTTCAAGACTTGGAGGCGGAATTGGAACAAGAGGACCAGGAGAGAAAAAACTGGAAATGGACCGTCGTCTGATTAAAGAGCGAATTTCCCAGTTGAAAAAAGAGCTGGAACATGTGAAAAAGCATAGAAAACTCTTAAGAGAAGGACGAAAAAAAGACCGCGTGATGACTGCTGCAATTGTAGGATATACCAATGCGGGAAAGTCTACGATCCTGAACCGCATGGTGGAACAGTTCGGAGAACTTCCGGAGAAGACGGTCATGGAAAAAGATATGCTGTTCGCCACATTGGAGACCAGCGTCCGTAGCATAGACACAGGGCATAATAAGCCGTTTTTCCTGACGGATACGGTTGGATTCATTCATAAGCTGCCTCACGGTCTGGTAAAGGCATTCCGTTCGACCCTGGAAGAAGTAAAATACGCAGATCTGCTGGTCCAGGTGGTGGATTTTTCCGATGAAAATTACAGACAGCAGATGCAGGTCACTGCCGATACTCTGAAGGAACTGGGAGCAGGTGACATTCCGCAGATTGTGGTGTATAATAAGGCAGACAAATGCGGCATGGAACCACTGCCGCAGAAGAGACAGGAGCACTGGTATCTCGCCGCAGGGCAGAATACCGGTATCCGTGAACTGGCAGAAGCCATTGAGCAGCAGGTCTATGCGGACAATGTGGATTGTACTTTCCTGATACCGTACAGCGCGGGGAATGTAGCTTCCTATCTTATGGAAGAGGCGCAGGTTTTTTCTACGGAGTACAGGGAAGACGGTATTTTGATCCATGCCGACTGTCACAGACAGGACATGGAGAGATACAAAACATACATGACGCAATAGATCATACAATGCGGGAGGATATTATATGGAACAGAATACACAGCAGGACAGAGCAAAGCTTTTGGAGCAGCAGGCAAGGGAATACCTGATGCAGTCCAAGGACCCGATCTTTACACAGTATGTGCAGCAGCTGATCCCGAGAATACAGAAACAGCCCCAGTATGTGGAGCAGTTACAGGCGGAGCTGGATAAAAGCGTGGAATACTGGCATCAGAGACAGCAACTGAATGCGGCAAGAGCAGAAAGTGCTGCCGCAGGGCAGATACAGGAGTCCG
>OHUB01001021.1_pt1 | contig 12080 bp, 10 predicted proteins | sample 1579091 | NCBI WGS metagenome assembly OHUB01 (sample SAMEA3879566, study PRJEB24766) | human gut metagenome | biome: human-associated habitat; feature: feces | place: USA | collected 1985/1987
CGGCCAGCTTATGGCACAAATGCAGGCCGCTGATTTCTTTCGCCTGAGACCTCTCCGGAATAAAACAGGTGTACATATTCAGATCATACAGAAACGGGGAATGCCCTTCTTTTTTTTAAGGAATAAAAAAAGAAAGGCTTTTTTTACAGGCATGATTCTGGGAGGCATCCTGATATTTTTTTTGACAGGGAGAATCTGGAATATCCACATTGAAGGAAATGTCAGAAACAGTACCGGAGAAATCCTCGATTTTCTGGATACGCAGGATATAAACCATGGAATGTCCAAAAAAAAGATCAACTGTTCAGAAGTTGCAGCAGCTGTGCGGAAAAATTTTCCGGAGATTACCTGGGTATCTGCCAGAATAGAAGGAACCCGTCTGATTCTTAATATCCAGGAAGGAATTATCCCCCAAAAAACCAACAGTAACACCTCACCCTGTAATCTGCTCGCAGACAAGGACGGAGTGATCACAGATATGATCGTCCGAAGGGGCATACCGGTAAAAAAGCCCGGGGATTCCTGCAAAAAAGGGGAACTTCTGGTATCCGGGGAACTTCATATCATGAATGACAGTCAGGAAGTCCTGCGAAAGGAATACGTTCATGCAGATGCGGATATTTTTATTTCCAGACAAATTTCCTATTATCAGGAATTTCCATTAAAATACCGTACAGAAATCCCTGCCGGCAAAAAGAAAAAAGAAATGTATTTCCGGTTTGGGCACTGGTATCTGGGATTGCATCCGGCATTACATACAGGTCAGAAACGTATCACAGAGGAAATTCCTCTGCGTATCACAGAAAATTTTATACTTCCTGTATGGATCGGATGGACCGAAACTACTGATTATACAGTAAAAGAAGAAACCTATACCAGGAAAGAAGCCGAGAAGGAAGCTGTGCGAAGATTTCATCAATATGAAAAGAAGCTGCTTCAAAATGGCATTAAGATCAGTGAAAATCATATTACTACCAGGCTGACAGAATCTCTGTGCATTACCGGAGGAACCCTGCTTATCATCGAACAGACAGGCGAAAAAAGCCGGATAACATAAAATTCCATAAAAATTTGTATTTAAAAAGTTGCAGGGAGGTGTTACAATGGATGCATCTGGTTTTAACCGGACTTTGATTATCGTCCATAAACGAGGCAATAATCCATTATTAACTTATCAACAGGAAAGGACATCACAGGATGGCTGGCAATATTATTGAATTACACACAGAAGTCCCCGCAGAACTGGAAGCAAATGTATTTGGCCAGTTTGATGAGCATCTTAAGCTGATTGAGAGAACACTGAATGTGACAGTGATCTCCAGAGACGGAATCCTTAAGATACTTGGCAATGAACAGAATGCGGCTTCTGCGAAGAAACTGATAGAAGAACTGACAGTACTTGCAAAAAGAGGCAACACGATCACGAAACAGAATGTCAATTATGCTCTTTCTCTGGCAATGGAGCAGAGAAACGAAGTTCTCACAGAAATAGACAAAGATTTTATCTGTAACACCATACAGGGCAGACCTATCAAGCCCAAAACACTGGGGCAGAAAGATTATGTAGAACAGATACGCAAAAAAATGATCGTGTTCGGTGTAGGTCCTGCCGGTACCGGCAAAACCTATCTGGCGATGGCAATGGCTGTCACAGCCTTCCGAAATGAGGAGGTCAGCAGGATCATCCTGACACGTCCTGCTATTGAGGCCGGTGAGAAGCTGGGATTTCTTCCGGGAGATCTGCAGAGCAAGGTAGATCCTTATCTGAGACCACTCTATGATGCACTGTACCAGATCATGGGAGCGGACAGCTTTGCGAAAAATATGGAGCGCGGCCTGATCGAGGTTGCACCGCTTGCATATATGCGCGGACGTACACTGGATAATGCATTTATCATTCTCGATGAAGCACAGAATACTACTCCGGCACAGATGAAGATGTTCCTGACACGTATCGGATTTGGTTCCAAGGTTATCATCACCGGAGATGCCTCACAGAAAGATCTTCCAAGAGATACCACATCCGGACTTGACGTGGCAATGAAAGTACTGAAAAAAATAGATGACATTGGCTTCTGCCAGCTTACCAGCAAGGATGTTGTCCGTCATCCTCTGGTACAGCAGATCGTACAGGCTTATGATGCCTATGAGAAGAAACAAAAACCTGAAAGACCGGCAAGACGCAGAAACGGGGTAAATGAACGATGAACATGCAGATTGATTATGAGACAGAGCGTGAACTGGGGATCGACTATGAGACACTGGCAGTAAAGGTAGCTGACAAGGTTCTTGAAATGGAAAAATGTCCCTATGATGCACAGGTGAATCTTGTACTTACAGATAACGAAGAGATTGAGAGAGTTAATACTGAGTTTCGCGATATCGCAAGACCTACGGATGTTTTATCCTTCCCTATGATTCCTTTTGAGACACCGGCAGGATATGATATTGTGGAGGAAGATGAATCTTACTTTGATCTGGATACAGACGAACTTCTTCTTGGAGATATCATGATCTCAGTTGACAAGGTATTTGCGCAGGCAGAGGAATACGGACACAGTGTGACAAGAGAATTCTGTTTTCTGGTTGCACACAGTATGCTGCATCTGCTGGGATATGACCATATGACTCCCGGGGAAGCGGCAGTCATGGAGACAAAACAGGCAAAAGCCCTGGAGGAGCTTGGGATTACACGCTGATCTTCAAATTCTGTTATTGCAGGCAATTTCTGATGGATTTTGTCTCGTAACTGTAAAGACACTGAACAGTTACTAAAAATATATTTATATGGAGTAACAAAAAGATGAATTACCGGGAACGACTTAAAGATAAAAAACGTATTGTAATTAAGATCGGTTCTTCTTCCCTGACTCATTCGGAGACAGGAAGACTGAACCTTCGCAAACTGGAAGTGCTGGCAAGAGAGCTCAGTGACCTTCGCAATCAGGGAAAAGATGTCATACTGGTTTCTTCAGGAGCTATAGCAACAGGTGTGGCAGCTCTTGGAATGCATGAGAAACCCACAGAACTGAAAGGAAAACAGGCATGTGCAGCAGTAGGACAGGCCAGACTGATGATGATTTATCAGAAACTTTTTTCTGAATATAATCAGCTTTCCGCTCAGATCCTTATGACCAAAAATACTATGGTTAATAATGTTAACCGAAAGAATGCTCAGAATACTTTCGATGAACTGCTCAGTCTGGGAGTGATTCCCATTGTAAACGAGAATGACTCCATTTCCACCTATGAGCTTCAGAATCTGGAGAAATTCGGAGATAATGATACATTGTCTGCAATGGTTGCCGCACTTGTACGGGCAGATCTGCTGATCCTGTTATCAGATATTGATGGTCTTTTTACAGATGATCCCAATACTAATCCTGATGCAAAATTCATCGATGTGGTAGAAAATCTGGATGATAATCTGCTTAACATGGGAAAAGGTACTTCTGGAAGTAAGGTAGGAACCGGCGGAATGGCTACTAAGCTGACAGCAGCACAGATCGCTTCTGCAGCAGGCGTAGATATGGTGATCGCAAACGGAGCCGATTTCCATATTATCCATAAGATCACAGAGGGACGCAGGTACGGTACGCTGTTTGTAAGCCAGTCCAAAGAAGAAGTTTATCTGATCGATATTATTGACAGACTGTTATAATACCGGAAATTTACCGGTGCCAAATGACATTCACAGAGTAAATGGCTGTGTTTACAGACAGACTGCCGTAGACAAAAAACAGGAGGAAGAACTATGGAAGTTGAGAAAATCGACCGCATTAATGCACTTGCACATAAAGCCAAAAGTGTGGGGCTTACTGAAGAAGAGAAAAAAGAAAGAGAACTGCTGCGCAAGGAATATATTGCATCTGTCCGCATGAACCTTCGCGCTCAGCTGGACAATGTGGATGTTCAGCAGGAAGACGGAACAATCATTAATCTGGGTGAAAAATATGGAATCAAAAAAAGACATTAGAAAGAAGATTTTCGCAGAAAGAAAGCTGCACACAGATGAACAGATAGAGGCAATGAGCCGCACGATCACTGACAAAGTGACCGCACTTCCTGCATTTAAGAATGCGGACCGCATTCTGGTATATGCAGATTACAACCATGAAGTTGTCACAGAGTATCTTATAAAAGAAGCATGGAAGGCCGGCAAGGAGGTTGCAGTTCCCAAGGTTGTGGGAAAGGATATGGTATTTTATAAGTTGACAGACTTTGCCCGGCTGGAACCCGGATATTTTGGGATTCCTGAGCCTGTATCGGGGGAGATCGTCAACTGGTCAAAGGCTCTTATGATCATGCCGGGAGTGGCTTTTGACAGAGCAAACCACAGAGTCGGATACGGCGGTGGCTTCTATGACCGTTATCTTGAGAAACATCCGCAGCTTGAAAGAGTTGCCATTGCATTTTCTTTTCAGATGTTGCCGGAGGTTCCCACAGAACCTACTGATATCTGTCCGCAGATCATAGTAACAGAAGAGGAGATATGCTATCTTACTGACTGAAAGGGGACCTGAACATGAATGAAATGCTGAACCGCCTTGGCATGAATGCGAAGGCAGCTGAAACAGAAATGAGAAATCTTTCTACAAACAAAAAGAATGAAGTACTTCTTGCAGTAGCAGACAAACTGGTAAAGGATGCACAGACTCTGATCAATGCCAACAGACTGGATGTGGAAACCGGAAAAAGGAATCATATGCCTGAGGGGCTGATCGACAGGCTTCTTCTCACAGAGAGCAGGATTGAAGGAATGGCAGAGGGCCTGCGCCAGGTAGCAGCCCTGGATGATCCTGTCGGGGAAGTAACCGGGATGAAAAAACGCCCAAACGGACTGCTGATCGGGCAGAAGAGAGTACCTCTTGGCGTGATCGGAATTATCTATGAAGCAAGGCCTAATGTAACTGCGGATGCATTTGCACTCTGCTTTAAGACAGGTAATGTAGTAATCCTAAAGGGTGGAAGTGATGCGATCCATTCCAACGAGGCCATTGTAAACTGTATCAGGGAAACTCTGAATGAACAGGGCGTGACAGAGGATGCAATCCAGCTGATTTCTGATACATCCAGAGAGACAGCAGCAGAATTCATGAAGATGAACCAGTATGTGGATGTACTCATCCCGCGAGGCGGCAGAGGCCTGATCAAAGCCGTAGTGGAGCAGAGCACCATCCCTGTGATTGAGACCGGTACTGGAAACTGCCATATTTATGTGGATGAAACCGCAGACCTTGAGATGGCAGCAGACATTATCATGAATGCCAAGACTCAGAGAGTAGGCGTCTGCAATGCCTGCGAATCTGTTCTTGTACATAAAGATGTAAAGGATGCCCTGCTTCCAGTCCTTGCAAAGCGTCTGCAGGAGAAACATGTGGAGATCCGCGCAGATGAAGCGGCTTATGCGTTGATCCCGGGAGCTGTACACGCAACAGAAGAAGACTGGGGCAAAGAATATCTGGATTATATTCTTTCTATTAAAGTGGTTTCTTCTGTGGAAGAGGCGATCGCCCACATCAATAAATATAATACGAAACATTCAGAGGCAATTATTACCAACAATTATGAACATGCACAGAAGTTTCTGGATGAAGTGGATGCTGCGGCAGTTTATGTCAATGCCTCCACACGTTTTACAGATGGATTTGAATTCGGTTTCGGGGCAGAGATCGGTATCAGCACACAGAAGCTTCATGCGAGGGGACCTATGGGACTTCTGGCTCTGACCACAACGAAATATATCATCTATGGAAACGGACAGGTACGCCCATAGACAGCACATTGATTTTTTCTGAGGGATGTGCTATACTTCAATTCAGATTTGGGATTACTGACTGCTTCGTGGGGAATAAGAAATCGGATGGTGTCAGTAGTGATTTTAACTAAAACTCATCTATGGGAGGACATACAATGAGAAAAAAACAACTTTTTGCATTATTAATGGCAGGTGCCCTGTCTGTAGGAATGGCACCGACAGCCACATTTGCAGCAGATACTACTGCTGAGACATCAGCCGAAGGCGAACTGGAAGGTGAACTTGACTCTGCAGATACAGAAGAACCTTCTGAAAATCCGGCTGAAACTCCTGAGGAACCAGCCGAAGATCCAGCCGAGACACCGGAAGATCCGGCTGAAACTCCTGCCGAAACAACAGCTGATCCTACAGAGGCACCGGCTGCTGAAGAAACTGATGAGCAGGCTGCTGAGGCAGGTTCTGCGATTGTGATTGGCGAAAAGTCCTTTACTTCTTTGGAAGAAGCGTTCGCAGCAGTACCGGACTGTGAGGATATGATAAATGGTGAACCTACTTATGTAAAATTAAAAGGAACCATTGAAGTCAACAATACAATAAATGTCCCTGAAAAGAAGAATATCATGCTGGTTGCTGCTGAAGATAATACTACAATTAAACGTGTAGCCGGCTTTACTGAGAGTATGTTTACTGTTAATGGTGGTAATCTTCAGATGGCAGGCGGTTCTGTGACTGATTCAGATGGAAATGCTATCGGTTCAGGCAGTTTAACTGTTGATGGTACAGGCGATGACGTTACCGGTTCGATTGTAGAAGTAGCAAGTGGTAATTATGCATTGATTGACGGTACAACTCTGACAGGAAATACCACAACCGGAAATGGCGGTGCGGTCAACAATGCTGCCGGTGCAAATGTATATCTTCTGGGTGGTACTATCACAGCAAACTCCGCAGCAGCAGGCGGTGCGATTTACAGTGAGGGAACTGTCAATATTCGTGGAACTGTAAGTGTTACAGGAAATACAGTTACAAATTCTTTTGAAGCTGCAAGTAACCTTGTGCTTGCCAAAGACGGTGTGATCAATGTAAGCGGTGCTGTTACAGGCTCTGCCATTGGTGTTGCTGTTCAGGAGGCTAGCGCCGGAAGAACAGTAGTAAAGCTGGATGACGCTGTTACTGATGTGAAACTGACAGATGTTCTTTCTCAGATTACATATGAGGGAGATTCCAGCCTTAAAATCGGAGAAGACGGAACTTTAGTCAGTACAACAGAACCGTCCCCTACCCCAACTCCTGCAGAAGAAAAACTGAAAGTAACAGGAAAAGAATGCAAATGGTCAGGAAGTAGTACTGTTAAAATTAAGTTCCAGTCAAATGTAAAAGGTACCTATTATATTGACTGGGTAAAACGTGGTGAGAAAGCACCAACAATCGATACTTCCAGAGTAGGCGCGCCTATTGAGGCTGATACAAATGTAACAGCAAAAGTTACTGATCTTCCTGACTATGATGTTGATATTTATGTATGTGTGATCAGTGATAAGGATAAGAGTAATTATGGCTCTGTAATGTTCCAGCCTGATCCAAAAGAACGTCCTGTTATACCTACACCATCTCATACTCCGGTAGTACCCGATGTAAAAGAGAGTGTTGTACAGGGATTTGAGAAAGCACTTGTGTTCTATCCCAAAACTTTTTATGACTTCAAGGTAATTGGTGCGGGTACACAGAATAATAATCCAGGAGAGGGAGATGTAAGATGGGTTCCTTCAGGATGGAGTATGTCTTCCAATCCATCTTCATGGAATCCATCATGGAAGATTGGTGCAAAGGATGGTATTTATACAGATACAGAGAAAACATATTACATTAAATATGCAAAACAGGTATACAGTGGAAATGACTGGCAGGAAACAGATGCTTCCGAAGTTCTGTCCTATCAGTTCAAGGCAGCTCCTCTGACACAGGCCACTACCACACCAGGTGCAAACGGAACAAACGGAGACGGAACAGGATCCGGCGACGGAACTACAGATGGAGGAACTACAGATGTAACTCCTACCACCTATGCAGATGGAGCAAACGGAACAGCGAAATCAGCAGTATCCACAGGTGATGAATCACCGATCGGAACTATGCTGGCTCTTGCTGCAGCTTCTGTTCTTGCAGGTGGTTACGTACTGATAAGAAGACGTAAAAAAGAAATGTAAATATAATCCAATTATTTTTAAGAGACAGGTCTCTTTTCATATATATAATAATAATAATAAGGCAGCCATTCAGCCGTCCATACAGGTCAGAATCCGGAATCTGATCCAGGCTGCTGAACATTTGCCAAAAAGGAGGAAAGAATGTATGTCAACAGAACAGATGGGAACTTATGAAAAAATATACTTCGCATTGTGGGAACTCGGACAGAGATATGGAAATTTTGTCCAGTTCAGAGTGATCGGAAGAAGTCATGATGACAGAATGATCCCCATGCTTGAGATTGGAAAGGGTGATACCTGCATTATCTGTCTGAGCGGAGTGGAAAGCGGAGACAGAAATCTCCCGGAATATCTTTTGTCCATTGCAAAAGATTACTGCAGATCCTATGAAAGCAACTGGACCATCGGAGAAAGTTATGAAGTTCGTAAACTTCTGGATAAGGTTCGTATCTGTATGATCCCCATGCTGAATCCTGACAGCTATGAGATATGTGAATACGGATATGGTGCCATACATAATCCCATCCACAGACAGATGCTGAAAATGCAGGACAGGCCTGTGGAAGAGTATGAATGTAATGCCAGGGGAATTGATCTGCGCAGAAATTTTCCGACTAATTATTATCAGCGGAAAAGAGTGAATCAGGAGCCTGCCAGTGAGAATGAGACTCGTGCCCTGATCAGCATTTTTCAGGAATATTCAAGCCTTGGCCTGCTTACATTCAGTTATTCCAGAGGGAAGATCGTTTACTGCAGACAGGAGAAAGGCTTTGCCTACAATCAGAAAAATTACAGACTGGCAAGGCATTTACAGAAATGTTCCGGCTATCGTCTGGAAAAAGGGATTGCAGGTGGTGCGAGAGTCAAAAAAGCCGGAGCAAAACCTGAGATGGGATCTCCGGAACAGTTTTATGCGGAAGTAATCCGTCAGCCCTCTCTGGCAATTGAGATTCCGGAATACCGCAAGGACGATATGGAAGAACTGCGTCTGATTCCACTTGAATATCTTTATTCTTTAAACAGCGGCATATTGGCAAACGCATAAATCCGTCACACAGTCAAAGAAAAACAGTCTCTGAAAATAAAAAGTAATAAAAACATGTAAAAACAGAGATTAGCGTTTGACATAAAGCCATAGATTCTGTATGATAAAAAGAGTGCCCCGAAATGTTGTAAACAGAAAGATGAGGAATCAATAGTGAATAATAATACACAGGAAAGTAAAATACAGTTAGAATATATCAATAAATGTACAGAGCTTGTGAAGGAAAAATATGAAAAGGCGCCAGCTTTCTTTATCCAGAATGCAGGCTGCCAGATGAATTCCCTGCAGACGGATACAGTGGCCGGTATCGTGAAACGTATGGGCTATACAGAAGTATCCAGAGAAGAAGATGCAGATGTTGTCATCTATAACACCTGCACAGTCCGGGAGAATGCAAACCTGAAGATTTACGGTCATCTTGGCCATCTGAAAAGTATTAAGAAAAAGAATCCTGAACTGAAGATTGTATTGTTTGGCTGCATGATGCAGGAGCCGGAAGTAATTGAGAAGATCCACAAAGAATATTCTTTTGTTGATCTGGTTTTCGGTACCCATAACTTCCATAAGTTTCCGGAGCTTTTCTACAGAAGCTTAAATACGGAGGGACAGATCATTGATGTCTGGAAGGAATCTGATGAAATCGTGGAGGGTATGCCTTCTGACCGTAAATATTCCTTTAAAACGGGTGTCAATATTATGTTTGGCTGCAATAATTTCTGCAGTTACTGTATTGTACCATATGTAAGAGGAAGAGAGAAGAGTCGCGAACCGGAGGCGATCATAGAAGAGATCAAGGGTCTGGTGGCTGACGGTGTAACGGAAGTTATGCTTCTGGGACAGAACGTTAATTCCTATGGAAAGACACTGGAACATCCGGTTACTTTTGCACAGCTTCTGAAACAGGTGGAAGCAATTGAAGGATTAAAGAGAATCCGTTTCATGACTTCCCATCCGAAGGATCTGTCTGATGAACTGATCCGGACAATGGCAGAGAGCAAAAAAGTGTGCCATCACCTCCACCTTCCCATGCAGTCCGGAAGCAGCCGAATCTTAAAGATCATGAACCGCCGTTATGACAAAGAAAAGTATCTGGAGCTTGTAGCCAAGATCCGTAATGCCGTACCGGATATTTCCCTTACTACAGATATCATTGTAGGTTTTCCGGGAGAAACGGAAGAGGATTTCCAGGATACTCTGGACGTTGTGGAAAAATGCGATTTTGATTCTGCGTTTACCTTTATTTATTCCAAAAGAAGCGGCACACCTGCTGCCAAAATGGAGAATCAGGTACCTGAGGATGTGGTAAAAGACCGTTTTGACCGTCTTCTTGCTCTGGTTCAGGAAAAAGGCCGAAAGGCTTCTTCCCGTTTCGAGGGAACTGTTCAGGAAATCCTTGTAGAGGAAGAAAGCAGAGAAAAAGGTATCTTTACAGGAAGAACAGAATATAACCTTCTGGTCCATTTCCCGGGATGTCAGGATCTGATCGGTAAATATGTAAAAGTAAAACTGGATACCTGCAAGGGATTCTATTATTTCGGAAGCCTTGCAGAATAAAAATGATGGCTGTTTCTGAACAGCAATATAAAGGACTTCTACAGAAGCCCATATCAATTTGGATATAGAGGGTGGAAGATAAAAGTGAAACAAAATAAATACGAAATAGATATGTGTAACGGAACCATCATGGACAAGCTGATTTCCTTTTCACTGCCGCTGATGCTGTCCGGAATCCTGCAGCTGATGTTTAATGCTGTGGATATCATAGTGGTGGGAAGATTTAGCGGAAGTCAGGCACTTGCAGCCGTAGGCTCAACCACAGCACTGATCAATGTGTTTACCAATCTGTTTATTGGTATCTCACTTGGTGCGAATGTACTTGCTGCCCGGTTCTATGCGGCAGGAAAAGACCGGGAAATGTCAGATACCGTTCATACGGCTGTAACTCTTGCACTGGTAAGCGGTATCGTCATGGCATTTGTGGGACTGATTTTTTCCAGATGGGCTCTGGAACTGATGGGTACCCCGGACGATGTGATCGGACAGTCTGCACTGTATATGAAAATCTATTTTCTGGGTATGCCGTTTTTTATGCTTTATAATTATGGAGCTGCGATTCTGCGGGCTGTAGGAGATACGAAACGTCCACTGATCTTTCTGGTTATTTCCGGTGTTGTAAATGCAGTACTGAATCTGATCCTCGTGATCATGTTTCATATGGATGTGGCGGGCGTAGCCATTGCTACTGTGATCTCCCAGTTAATTTCCTGCATTCTGGTACTCAGATGTCTGCGTACATCGAAAACCAGCTACCAGCTTCATTTTGGAAAATTAAGGATCAATACTGTTTACTTAAAACAGATTTTCCAGGTTGGGATTCCGGCCGGGATCCAGAGCACTTCAGTCCTCGGTTAACTCCTTTGGATCGACCGCCATGGCAGGGTATACGGCGGCCAATAATATTTTCGGTTTTCTGTATGTGGCGGTGAACTCTGTCACACAGGCATGTATGAGCTTTACCAGTCAGAACTATGGTGTGCATAAATTTAAACGTATGGATAAGGTTCTGGTCGACTGTCTTATTATTTCCGTAGTTACCTCCTTTTCCCTTGGATGCGGTGCATATTTCTTCGGTTCTGAGATTCTTAAGATTTATACTGCCGATCCGGAAGTGATCCGCTGCGGACTGGAAATCCTGTCTTACACTACCGTACCTTATTTTCTCTGCGGGATTATGGATCTGTTTCCGGGTGCCCTGCGTGGAATGGGACATTCCGGCGTTCCAATGATCCTGTCAGTGATCGGAACAGTAGGAACCAGGATCGTATGGATATTTGGAATATTCCCGCATCACAGATCACTGGCTGTTCTGTTTATTTCCTATCCTGCATCCTGGATGCTGACGATCATTATGCAGGTCACCTGTTTTTATTTTGTCAGAAGAAAAGTGCATAGAGTATAGGTCTTTGAGCTTTTGCGAAAAATAATTACCGGCAGAATATTACCGGCGGTTATTTTCTGTGAGAGCTCTTTTTTGTATTACTGCTGCTTACTCTGTTCACGGTAATCTTTT
>OHUB01001025.1_pt1 | contig 12040 bp, 8 predicted proteins | sample 1579091 | NCBI WGS metagenome assembly OHUB01 (sample SAMEA3879566, study PRJEB24766) | human gut metagenome | biome: human-associated habitat; feature: feces | place: USA | collected 1985/1987
GGTTGCCCCGTGTTTGGGACCTTGTGCCCAAGTATACTTTTCCATGTGCATGCCCCACCAGATGCCGACGTAGCGTCCCGGTTCTATCCAGGAAGTGTCTTCCAGCTTACAAGGCTCATTGAGATTCAGCATCAGCCGCGAGAGCATGAGATCGCCGGGTGTCTTGCCCACGATAATCGTACGCCAAGGTGTGGCAAAGGGAGCGGCGGCAAATACCTTCTCGCCCGTGCTCCAAGGGGTGAGGGCGGCGCGAAGCGTCACGCCTTTTTCCTGTTTGTTAGTTCCGGGTGTCAGGTTCAGACTGGCGTAGTCCGTCAGATCGGCTTCGTGCAACACCATGTAGAGGCTGTCGTTCACTTCCAGGGTGACGGGGGTGGAAATGGTATCTTTCCGGCTGAGCGGCGAAGCAAAAGAATTGTTTAAAAACCGTTCTATTTGTATATTATTCTTAAGAATAAACAATAAGTATATAAAAGTAAAAAATTATAAAATCATTTTAACAGAAAGCAAGGTTAGAACCCATGAGCGAGCTTCAAATGAAACAAATCAAAACCCCAGAGCAAATTAAGGAGATGTGCTTTTTAGCCTCCCGTATTTGGAGAGAGCACTACGGACAGATTCTTTCCGCCGACCAGATCACCTACATGGTGGAAAAATTTCAGTCCTTCAAGGCAGTCACTAATCAGATCGAGCATCAGGGCTATACCTACTGCTGGCTGGTCTGCGATGGCCAAAACGCCGGTTTTTGCGGCTACAAAATTGAAAACGGTGCCCTATTCCTCAGCAAGCTTTATATTGAGAAAACATTCCGGCGCAAAGGCTTGGCCAGCTTTGCTTTAGAAGAACTGAAAAAAATCTGCCGGGAGAAAAGCCTGGGCTACATCTGGCTTACCGTTAACCGGGATAATCTCGGTTCCGTGGCTTTCTACCGGCAGGCCGGCTTCTATGTGGATCACGACGAGGTGACCGATATCGGTCAAGGCTATGTGATGGATGACCACATTATGCGGCTGGACTTAGCCTCCTCCCCGGATTGATCTCACAACAGGCGCGGCAGACAGAAGCCGTTCCTTTCTTTCGTTTGCCGGCGTCTCTCGACTGTGTGCTGCAAACGAACGGACAGCCGCAGGTTAACCTGCGGCTGTCCATATTTTCCTGATCCCCTCTGATTTTTATATCATATCCTTTTTATTTTCTTGTTTTCTGCCTTTTGTATTCTCTTTTCCAACAATAAACAAAAAAATATAGGGCTGCTGAAAAAGCAGGCTGGTTCACAAATGAACCGGCCTGCTTTTTCTATTCCTGCATTTACCGCATAAAACGATTCGTGCTGTCCAGTGTTTGCTGTGCGAAGGGATCTTCCGTTTCCGGTAGTTATCGCGGGAAAAAATTTAAGGTTATTCAGCCTTGCCGGAAAAATTTTCTTTCGATTCTATTCGCGGCGATTTTTCAGACTGACGCCACAGCTTTCAAAAATTCGTTCGATTTTCTCTATTTTATAGAAATCGTCCAGCGTATCATCCTGCAATATTTCTTGAATCCGGTTTAAAGCCTGTACGGATTTCGTCATGATAACCTGCTGGTAATCAAACTGAAGCTCATTAAAATTACGGACTAAAAGCCTGCCCAATTCCTGATATAAAAGTTCTTTACATATTTTCATAGGTTTCCCCCCATTTTGTCTCATTTTTACAACCGAGTAAAACTCATATTTGGAGTAAAATCAATAAAAATGAAATAATTAGTAAAAATTGGTACAAAAAAATGTGGTGAAAAATATGCCAAAGCCAAGGAGCGAAACCGGCGATAAAAATTTTATATCTGATCGTTTAAAAAGTTTACGAAAAGAACATCATATGTCACAACGAGAATTGGCAACACGATTGCAGTTGTTAGGAATGGACATTGATAAAAATGTGATTACCCGAATCGAAACCAACAAAAGGTATGTAACCGATATAGAGCTTCAAGCGTTAGCGAAAATTTTCGGCGTTTCCTACGAAGCTCTGATTGATGGTGTTGACAAGCCATAACTGGTATGCTTTTCAATTTCTACCGCTTGATTTTTGATTTTTTTCCTTTAAAACAAACGCAAAAAGCCAGCCCTGCGGTCTGATGATGCCTTAGGTAAAATGGAATCGCAGCCATCAGGCTGTCGGGCCGCCGGCAGTACCGGCAGTTTTCGATATAACAAAAGGCTGTTCAAAATCGCCGCCATGGGCGGTAAGCTTTGAACAGCCTTTGTTTGCTTTGAGAATTTGTGCTTAAGATAAATTTGTTTTAGGGAAAGATAAAACATATCTAAGATCCGTGACCTTTCGCCCGCCTTCTTCCCCTTCCAGACGATCCCCGTTCCAGGTAAAGCCATTTTTCTCATAGAATCTTCTTGCTCTTTCGTTTTTCTCCAAAACCCATAGGTAAATTTTTGAATAGCCCTTTTCTTTTAATTGTCTCACGGCATCCTGAATCAATAACCTGCCGTATCCTTTTCCACGGGCCTCCAGCAGCAAATGAAAGGATACGATTTCACCCCATCCGGCAAACGCCTGATCCCTAGCGGCGCTGAAGGTAATGCAGCCAAAGGGTTTTTCTTCTTCCTCGATCACTCTGATTTCAAGCCCCTGCTCCATCATGTCTTTCAGAGGTGCGACCCAGCGTCGATAGGAAAGCTGGTTCAAAAAATCATCCGGCAGGATTCCACGGTATGCGGTTTTCCAGCTTAAAGCATGAATCCTGCTCACCGTTTCCAGATCCTGCACACCGGCAGTTCGAATTTTCAATTTATTTTCCTTCTTCCATAACAAATTCTTCCCATTATCTGGTGAAAAGAACTCCAATCCGGCTTATAAATCTTCTCGCTGTTCCATGCCCGCTTATAGACAGAAGCCTTTTCCTCCCCCACTAAAATTGTTGCGATGGCGGAAACAAGAGCTTTCTTCTTGCTAAAGAGGATAATTAGTTATCGCACATAAAGAAAAATGCAAAAAGGCCCGGACAAATTTGTCCGGGCCTTTTCCACGCTCAAAGATAATTTAATTACTCGTTGATGGCGGTAACAACGCCGGAACCAACGGTACGGCCGCCTTCACGGATAGCGAAGCGCAGACCTTCTTCGATAGCGATAGGAGTGATCAGCTCAACGTCCATCACAACGTTGTCGCCAGGCATGCACATCTCGGTGCCCTCGGGCAGAGAGATTACGCCGGTAACGTCAGTAGTTCTGAAATAGAACTGAGGACGATAGTTATTGAAGAAAGGAGTATGACGTCCGCCTTCTTCCTTGGTCAGAACGTACACCTGGCCCTTGAACTTGGTGTGAGGATGAATGGAGCCGGGCTTAGACAGAACCTGTCCGCGCTCGATTTCATTTCTCTGGATACCACGGAGCAGAGCGCCGATGTTATCGCCGGCCTCAGCATAGTCCAGAATCTTGCGGAACATTTCGATACCGGTAACAACGGTCTTCTTCTTCTCGTCAGCCAAGCCAACGATTTCAACTTCCTCACCAGTCTTCAGCTGTCCACGCTCAACTCTACCAGTGGCAACAGTACCACGGCCGGTAATGGTGAACACGTCCTCAACAGGCATCAGGAAGGGCAGGTCAGCCTTACGGTCAGGAGTGGGGATATAGCTGTCAACAGCCTCCATCAGTTCTTTGATGCAGGCATACTCGGGAGCGTTAGGATCCTTGGAGTCAGACTCCAGAACCTTCAGAGCAGAACCCTTGATGATGGGGGTATCGTCGCCCGGGAACTCATACTCGTTCAGGGTCTCGCGGACTTCCATCTCTACCAGTTCCAGAAGCTCCTCGTCGTCAACCTGATCAACCTTGTTCAGGAATACAATGATATAGGGCACGCCTACCTGACGGGCCAGCAGCAGGTGCTCCTTGGTCTGAGCCATAGGGCCGTCGGTAGCAGCGATAACCAGGATAGCGCCGTCCATCTGAGCGGCACCGGTGATCATGTTCTTAACATAGTCGGCGTGGCCGGGGCAGTCAACGTGAGCATAGTGGCGTTTTTCGGTCTCATACTCAACGTGAGCGGTATTAATGGTAATACCACGCTCTCTCTCCTCGGGAGCCTTATCGATGTTGGCGTAATCCACATACTCCGCGTCGCCCTCCAGGTTCAGAACCTTGGTGATCGCAGCGGTCAGAGTGGTCTTGCCATGGTCAACGTGACCGATGGTGCCAATGTTAACATGGGGTTTTGTTCTTTCAAACTTAGCCTTTGCCATTGGGATTTCCTCCTTTTTAATCAGAAAATAATTTTAAATTTCATAAGCCGGGCTATAATCCTCATTTTAGCAATTCTTTTCCTAAATTGCAATAGTTTTGGATAAGTTATTCGGCTTTCTTTGTACGGCTGGAAATAATCTTTTCGCCAACAGACTTGGGAACCTCCGCGTAATCGCTGGGCTCCATGGTATACTGCCCGCGTCCCTGAGTCTTAGAGCGCATATCGGTAGCGTAACCGAACATCTCAGACAAAGGAACCATGGCGTTGATGCGCTGGGCACCCGGGAGAGCGTCCATGCCCTGAATCATACCGCGGCGGGAGTTCAAGTCTCCGATAACGTCGCCCATGTATTCCTCAGGCACAATAACCGCAACCTTCATAATCGGCTCCATGAGAACCGGCTGAGCCTTTCTCATTGCCTCCTTGAAGGCCATGGAAGCGGCGATCTTAAACGCCATTTCAGAGGAGTCAACCTCATGATAAGAACCGTCGTACAAAGTAACTTTTACGTCGACTACATTGTAGCCGGCCAGGACGCCGGAGAGCATAGCTCCCTGGATACCCTGATCAACCGCCGGGATATATTCCTTCGGAATCGCGCCGCCGACGATTGCGTTCACGAACTCATAGCCCTTACCGGGATTGGGTTCGATTCTAATCTTAACATGACCATACTGGCCTTTACCGCCGGACTGCCGGGCATACTTGTTGTCCACGTCCGCAGTACCGCGGATGGTCTCCTTATAGGCAACCTGAGGCTTACCAACGTTGGCCTCCACCTTGAATTCACGGAGCAGTCTGTCCACGATGATTTCCAGGTGAAGCTCGCCCATACCAGCGATAATGGTTTGGCCGGTTTCCTCGTCGGTGTAAGCCTTAAAGGTGGGATCCTCTTCCGCCAGCTTAGCCAGAGCGATGCCCATCTTTTCCTGTCCAGCCTTGGTCTTAGGCTCGATGGCTACACGGATAACCGGCTCCGGGAACACCATGGACTCCAGGATAACCGGATGCTTTTCATCGCACAGGGTATCGCCGGTGCTGGTGTTCTTCAGTCCTACCGCCGCCGCGATATCGCCCGCGTAGCAGCATTCGATATCCTGACGGTGGTTCGCGTGCATCTGCAGGATTCTGCCGATACGCTCATTGTTGTCCTTGTTGGCGTTGTACACCGTGGTACCGGCGTTGATGGTACCGGAATACACACGGAAGAAGCACAGCTTGCCCACAAAGGGGTCGGTCATAATCTTGAACGCCAGAGCGGAGAACGGCTCGTCGTCGGAGGAGTGGCGGACCACTTCTTCTTCGGTTTCCGGGTTAATACCCTTAATCGCCGCTACATCCGTCGGGGCGGGCATATAATCCACGATCGCATCCAGAAGCTTCTGTACGCCCTTGTTGCGGTAGGAAGTACCGCAGGTGACAGGAACCATAGTGTTAGCGATACAGGATTTGCGGATGGTGCGCTTGATCTCGTCGACAGTGAGCTCCTCGCCGCCCAGATATTTCTCCAGCAGCTCGTCATCCTGCTCAGCGACGTGCTCGATCAGCTCAGCGCGGTATTTTTCCGCCAGCTCCTTCATGTCGTCCGGAATTTCTTCCACCTTCATGTCGGTGCCCATTTCGTCATAATAAACATCAGCCTTCATTTCCACCAGGTCGATGATACCCTTAAAGGTATCCTCAGAGCCGATAGGCAGCTGAATCGGAACAGCATTGCACTGCAGACGGTCCTTCATCATCTGGACGACCCGATAGAAATCGGCGCCCATGATATCCATCTTATTGACATAGGCCATTCTCGGCACGTGGTATTCGTCAGCCTGGCGCCATACGGTTTCAGACTGAGGCTCCACGCCGCCCTTGGCGCACAGAACTGTTACAGAGCCGTCCAGCACTCTCAGGGAGCGCTGCACCTCTACGGTAAAGTCAACGTGGCCGGGGGTGTCGATGATGTTGATACGATGTTCCTTCCAGAAGCACGTGGTAGCGGCAGAGGTAATGGTGATACCTCTCTCCTGCTCCTGCGCCATCCAGTCCATGGTAGCAGCACCGTCGTGGGTTTCGCCGATCTTATGGTTTACGCCCGTATAGTACAGAATACGTTCCGTTGTTGTTGTTTTACCGGCATCGATGTGAGCCATGATGCCGACATTACGGGTTTTCTCAAGTGAAACCTGTCTTGGCATAGTGTCGGGTCCTCCTTAATTGGTCTCAAATTACCATCTGTAATGTGCAAACGCCTTATTGGCCTCTGCCATCTTGTGGGTGTCGTCACGCTTCTTAGCAGCGCCGCCGACGCCATTGATCGCATCAAGGATTTCTCCGGCAAGCCTTTCTTTCATGGTCTTTTCAGATCTCAGTCTTGCGTAATTGGTGAGCCATCTCAGACCTAAGGTCTGGCGCCTCTCCGGGCGGACCTCCATAGGAACCTGGTAGGTGGCGCCGCCGACACGGCGGGCCTTTACCTCCAACAGGGGCATGATGTTCTCCATAGCCTGTTCAAAGGTCTCCAGGGGATCCTTGCCTGTTTTTTCTTGGATAATCTCAAAAGCACCGTATACGATCTTCTGGGACACACCCTTTTTGCCGTCAACCATAACGTTGTTGATCAGGCGGGTTACTAATTTTGAATTGTAAAGCGGGTCTGGCAAAACATCACGTTTTGCAATTGAGCCTCTTCTTGGCACTTCGCTTCCCTCCTTCATATAGATGATATCATCGGTACTCGAAAGCGACAAACTCCCGCGGGCCAATACAGAGACATATCTATCTAGTATATATCACTGCATTGTTTTGCAGATGTTACATGCAATTAAATTGCGCGTTAAGCGCAAGCCCATACGTGTTTGGTCACAATCTTAACTCTTTGCGCCGGCCTTCGGACGCTTCGCGCCGTACTTGGAACGGGCCTGCATTCTTTTGGCAACGCCCTGGGCATCCAATGTTCCGCGGATAATATGGTAACGCACACCAGGAAGATCCTTAACACGTCCACCACGAATCAGCACAACACTATGCTCCTGCAGGTTGTGGCCCACACCCGGAATATAAGAGCTTACCTCAATTCCGTTAGAAAGCCGGACTCTGGCGATTTTTCTTAAAGCAGAGTTGGGCTTCTTGGGGGTAGCAGTCTTAACAGATGTGCAAACTCCACGTTTCTGCGGTGAATTTTGATCAATCGCCACACGCTTCTTAGAGTTCCATCCTTTTAAGAGAGCCGGAGCCTTTGCTTTTTTCTCGGAAACCTCACGTCCCTTACGGACCAGTTGGTTAAAGGTTGGCATATGACACCTCCTCACAAAAATTTATTATGTGAAACAGGACAATAAAAGTATTGTCCTGTTTACAGCAAAATAACAGTTTTCGGATTCAGAAGCAAAAAGCTGATGAATCCTCTCCTTTTCCCCGCCCTTCCGGAATCGAAAAAACGAGGGAACCGGCCGGCGGCTTTTCCTTTCGGCGGCCTGGAAATTCCTATTTTTCAGCGGTTTTCAGGAGCCTTTTCAAGCTTGACCTTCCCAGCCGGACACGAAAGTGGAAATTACCGCCCACAATTGTTTATGATAGCACTAAAACGCCTCATTTGTCAAGGGATTCGGCGTATTCTGGACCTCCTCCAGCTCGACGTCGTTATACCGGTGCATTCCGGTGCCGGCCGGCACCAGCTTACCGATAATTACGTTCTCCTTCAGGCCCAGCAGCGGGTCAACCTTACCCTTGATAGCGGCGTCGGTGAGCACTCTGGTGGTCTCCTGGAAAGAGGCGGCTGACAGGAACGAATCGGTAGCCAGAGACGCCTTGGTGATACCCAGCAGGGTCGGCGTACAGGTGGCCTCCCGCAGATCCAGCTCACCGGCTGCGATTCTGGCACGGATTTCCTCATTGGCGGTATCGAATTCGCTCTTTTCCACCAGGGAGTTAGGCATCAGCAGCGTGTCGCCCTCATCGTCCACCCGGACCTTCTTCATCATCTGGCGTACGATAACCTCGATATGCTTATCGTTGATATCAACACCCTGCATCCGGTATACTCTCTGAACCTCCTGGATCAGGTAATTCTGGACAGCGTCGGTGCCCTTGATAGCGAGAATATCGTGGGGGTTCACGGAACCCTCGGTGATCATATCGCCGGCCTCGATCACGTCGCCCTCCTCCACATGGACTCTGGAGCCGAAGGGGATCAGATAGGATTTTTCCTCGCCGGTTTCCTGGTTAAATACAACGGCATGGCGGTTCTTTTTGATTTCCTCAAACCGGACCTTGCCGCCGATCTCACTGATGATGGCCAAGTGCTTCGGCTTTCTGCCCTCGAACAGCTCCTCGACACGGGGCAGACCCTGGGTGATATCCTCCGCGCTGGCGACGCCGCCGGTGTGGAAGGTTCTCATGGTCAGCTGAGTGCCGGGCTCGCCGATGGACTGGGCGGCGATGATACCCACCGCCTCGCCTACCGTGACAGGCATGCCGTTGGCCAGGTTGGAGCCATAGCACTTTTTGCAGACGCCGTGCTTGGCCTTACAGTTGAGGATAGAGCGGATCTGGATCTTCTTGATGCCGGCGTTAACGATGATATCTGCGTCCTCGTCGGTCATCATCTTATCCTTGGACACCAGCACCCTGCCGGTTTCAGCGTCCACAAAATCCTCGCACAGATACCGGCCGATCAGGCGCTCGTGCATGGACTCGATGACCTCCTTGCCGTCCCGGATATCGAAAACCTCCAGGCCGGTGGCGGCGCCGCAGTCATCCTCCCGGATGATCACATCCTGGGAAACGTCTACCAGACGGCGGGTCAGATAACCGGAGTCCGCCGTTCTCAGGGCGGTATCCGCCAGGCCCTTTCTGGCGCCGCGGGAAGAGATGAAGTATTCCAAAATATTCAGGCCTTCACGGTAATTGGCCCGAATTGGGATTTCAATAACCTTACCGGAGGTATTGGCGATCAAGCCTCTCATGCCGGCAAGCTGACGGATCTGGCTCATGGAGCCACGGGCGCCGGAATCCGCCATCATATAAATGGGATTGTAGCGGTCCAGGCCGGACTGCAGCTTCGCGGTAACGTCGTTGGTGGCCTTATCCCAGATTTTCAGAACCGCCGCGGAGCGCTCCGCGTTGGAGATCAAGCCCCTGCGGAACTGAGCGCCCACCCGGTCGACCTGCTTATCCGCTTCCGCCAGGATTTCCTTCTTCTCCGGCGGGATGGTGGCGTCGCAGACGGCTACAGTGATGCCGCTCTGGGTGGAATATTTATAGCCCTGGGCCTTGATGTTATCCAAAACCTCAGAGGTTTTCGCGGTACCGTGCACCTTGATACAGCGGTCGATGATCTTGCCCAGCTGCTTTTTGCCCACCAGGAAGTCGATCTCCAAATCAAACAGGTGCTCCGGATCGGAACGGTCCACAAACCCCAGATCCTGAGGAATCGGCTGGTTGAAAATGATCCGGCCCACGGTGGTTTCGATCAGCTTGGAGATGGTTTCCTCCCCGAGCTCCAGAGTGCGGCGCACCTTGATCTTGGCGTGAAGGCTGATCGCCTTGGCGTCATACGCCATCAGCGCCTCGTCAAAATCGCGGAACACCTTGCCCTCGCCCTTTTCCCCGTCCTTATCCAGGGTCAGGTAATAGGAACCCAGAACCATATCCTGCGTTGGCACGGTTACCGGACGTCCATCGGAGGGCTTGAGCAGGTTGCCGGCCGCCAGCATCAGGAACCGGGCCTCGGCCTGGGCCTCAGCGGACAGCGGCACGTGAACAGCCATTTGGTCGCCGTCAAAGTCGGCGTTATAAGCGGTACAGGACAGGGGATGCAGCTTCAGGGCCCGGCCCTCTACCAGCACAGGCTCAAAGGCCTGAATACCCAGCCTATGCAGGGTGGGAGCGCGGTTCAAAAGCACCGGATGCCCCTTGATGACCACTTCCAGGGCGTCCCAAACCTCTGGCTTCGCCCGCTCCACCGCTTTTCTGGCGGCCTTGATATTGCTGACGGCGCCGGTTTCCACCAGGCGCTTCATGACAAAGGGCTTGAACAGCTCCAGAGCCATTTCCTTCGGCAGGCCGCACTGGTACATTTTCAGCTCCGGGCCTACCACGATAACGGAACGGCCGGAATAGTCCACGCGCTTGCCCAGCAGGTTCTGGCGGAAACGCCCCTGCTTACCCTTCAGCATATCGGAAAGGGATTTCAGCGGACGATTGTTGGGGCCGGTTACCGGCCTGCCCCGGCGGCCGTTATCGATCAAAGCGTCAACCGCTTCCTGAAGCATGCGCTTTTCATTGCGGACGATGATGTCCGGGGCGCCCAGCTCCAGCAGCCTTTTCAGGCGGTTGTTCCGGTTGATGACTCTTCTGTAAAGGTCGTTCAGGTCAGAGGTGGCGAATCTGCCGCCGTCCAGCTGAACCATAGGACGGATATCCGGGGGAATGACCGGCACCACGTCCAGGATCATCCACTCCGGGCGGTTGCCGGAAAGCCGGAAGCTTTCCACGACCTCCAGGCGCTTCAGCAGGCGGACCCGCTTTTGCCCGGTGGCGGTAGCAAGCTCTTCCTTCAGCTCGTTGGAGAGGGCATCCAGGTCGATTTCCTCCAGGAGCTTTTTAATGGCTTCCGCGCCCATGCCGGCCTCGAAATCGTCCTCATATTTTTCCCGCATATCCCGGTATTCTTTTTCATTCAGGAACTGCTGCTTGGTCAGCTCTCTGGCGGCGCCGGGGTCGGTGACGATGTACATGGCAAAGTACAGCACCTTTTCCAGCATCCGGGGAGAGATATCCAAAATCAGGCCCATCCGGGAGGGGATGCCCTTGAAGTACCAGATGTGGGACACGGGGGCGGCCAGCTCGATGTGGCCCATGCGCTCGCGGCGGACCTTTGCGCGCGTGACTTCCACGCCGCAGCGGTCGCAGATCTTGCCCTTGTAGCGGATCTTCTTATACTTGCCGCAGTGGCACTCCCAGTCCTTGGTGGGTCCAAAGATGCGCTCACAGTACAGGCCGTCGCGCTCCGGCTTCAGGGTGCGGTAGTTGATGGTCTCAGGCTTTTTGACCTCACCGTAGCTCCAGTTGCGGATCTGCTCCGGAGAGGCAAGGCCGATCTTAATGGAATCGAAAACGTTGTTTTCCATGAAACGAACCCTTTCTTAATCTCTCGTTGTTTCGATGATGGCAGGCGATCCAAATCCGCTGCTCTCCCCCGCCCTTGCGGCGGCAGCACGCGCACCGCTGCGGGGGCGGCAGCTTGTCCGGGATTTAGTCGTCCAAATTCACTTCGTCGGAGGAGGACTCTGCGGGGGCAGAATTGTCATCGTCCAGCACGGAAGGATCATCGAAACCTGCGTCGGCGTCCTTGATGGTGTAATCGTTCAGCAGCTCGTTCTCGTTCGTCACGGTCTCGGAACCTGCAACGTCACGCATATCGAAGCCGGTCTCTTCGTCGTCGAAGTTCTGGCGCATGTCGATCTCATTGCCGTCCTTGTCCTGGACCACGACGTCCATACCCAGGGACTGCAGTTCCTTCAGCATAACGCGGAAGGACTCCGGGATACCCGGCTGCGGGATGGGCTCGCCCTTGACGATGGCCTCGTAGGTCTTGACACGGCCCTCGACGTCGTCCGACTTCACGGTCAGGATCTCCTGCAGGGTGTAGGCGGCGCCGTATGCTTCCAGTGCCCAGACCTCCATCTCGCCGAAACGCTGGCCGCCGAACTGGGCCTTGCCGCCCAGAGGCTGCTGGGTGACCAGAGAGTACGGGCCGGTGGAACGGGCATGGATCTTATCATCGACCAGGTGATGCAGCTTGAGGT
>OHUB01001042.1_pt1 | contig 11843 bp, 9 predicted proteins | sample 1579091 | NCBI WGS metagenome assembly OHUB01 (sample SAMEA3879566, study PRJEB24766) | human gut metagenome | biome: human-associated habitat; feature: feces | place: USA | collected 1985/1987
TCAATAATATACAAAATATTTAGTTCTGCAAAGACTTTGCAGATTTCGTATATCGGAATGCAAACACAAGAAGTAGTTATTAAGCCAAATTTGAGAGTTGTATTAAAGGCTGACGCCCAAAAGCTAGACGAAGTAGTAGTTACCGCTATGGGTATTTCACGCGAAAAGAAAGCATTGGGATATGCCGTACAAGATGTCAAATCGGATGCGTTGACACGTGCTGCTAATACAGATTTAGCGGGAGCCTTACAAGGAAAAGTATCAGGTATTGACATCACCCCATCATCAGGTATGCCGGGTGCTTCTTCAAAGATCACGATTCGCGGTTCTCGTTCTTTCACTGGAGACAATACTCCATTGTATGTAATTGATGGTATGCCTATCGCTTCTACCGCAGATGTGAGTACTTCTCTTACCGATGGAGCGTATGGAACGGACTATGCTAACCGTGCTGTCGACATTGACCCTAATGATATAGAAAGTATCAATATATTAAAGGGACAAGCCGCTTCTGCTTTGTATGGTATGAGAGCTTCCAATGGTGTTATCGTTATCACCACCAAAAGTGGTAAAGGAGCAGATAAAGGAAAACCGACTATTACTTTCAGTACTAACCTTTCCTTTGATAAGATTTCAACTCTTCCGGAACTGCAACAAGAATATGCACAAGGTTCAGGCGGTACTTTCGATCCGTCATCTCCTTTCGCATGGGGTCCTAAGATTTCCGAATTAGCTAACGACCCTACCTACGGAGGAAATACAGACAACAGTTACACCAGCCAATATGGTAAACAGTCCGGAAAATACTATGTTCCTCAACTTGCAGCTGCCGGCATGAATCCGTGGGCTACTCCACAAGCATATAACAACATGAAGGACTTTTTTGAAACAGGTGTATCTTGGAGCAATAACGTCAATGTAGCCCAGAGATTCGACAAAGGTAACTACTCCTTTTCTTTGGGTAACACCACCAGTAATGGTATCGTTCCATCAACCGGTATGGATAGATATAACGTGAAAATGTCCGCCGAAGCACAACTCCATCCTAACTGGACTACCGGATTTAATGGAAACTTTGTGACTTCAAAAATCTCCAAACAGTCTACAGCCAACACCAGTGTGGTTGCTACGATCTATAATGCACCCGTCAGCTATAATATGGCCGGTATTCCTTCTCACATAGAAGGCGACCCTTACACACAAAATACATATCGAGACAGCTGGATCGACGATGCATATTGGGCAGTTGACAATAACCAGTTCTCTGAACGTTCACAACGTTTCTTCGGAAATGCTTTCGTGAAATACACCACTAAATTTGGAACTGACAACCACAAACTGGATATTAAATACCAGATTGGTGATGACGCTTATACTACCAATTATTCTGAAATCTACGGATATGGAAGTACTTGGGCGCCTACAGGTGAAGATTCAGAATACCATTACACCGTTAATGAGCTAAATTCACTGTTAACTGCTGCCTATACATGGAACATTAACGAAGAATGGACGTTGGACGCTTTGATTGGTAATGAGTTTGTTGATAAAAAGACAAAATATGAATATGCATATAGCATGAACTTCAATTTCCCGGGCTGGAATCATCTGAATAATGCTTCTGTATTCTCCAATGAGAGCCTATACAACAAGAAACGAACTGTTGGTAATTTCGCAAACTTGTCAGTAGCATGGAAAAACATGCTTTATCTAAGCGGAAGTATACGTAATGATATCGTTTCAAGTATGCCACGTGACAATCGTTCTTTCACTTATCCTTCGGTGTCATTGGGATTCATTTTCACAGAACTGGCTCCCCTGAAGAATAACATATTAACCTTCGGTAAGATACGTGCTTCTTATGCGGAAGTTGGTATGGCTGGTGATTACACTCAAAGCTATTACTATACTCCATCTTATGGTGGTGGTTTTTATATGGGAAATCCGATTGTTTATCCAATTAATGGAGCAATGGCTTATATTCCATATTATAAGGTGTATGACCCTAACTTAAAACCACAAAATACAAAATCTTACGAGTTGGGAGCTGATCTTACTTTCTTAAACGGACTGGTTACTTTGAATTACACCTATTCACGTCAGAATGTAAAAGATCAGATATTCGAAGTTCCTTTGGCAGGTTCGACTGGTGCCTCAAGTATGATTATGAATGGAGGTAAAATCCACACAAATACCCACGAGTTGACATTGGGCGTATCTCCGGTAGATACCAAAAACTTCAAACTCGACTTCGCTTTCAACTTCTCCAAAATCGACAATTACGTAGACGAATTGGCTCCAGGAGTAGAAAGTATTATGTTAGGAGGATTTGTAACTCCGCAGGTACGTGCCGGAATTGGTGACAAGTTCCCTGTGATCTATGGAAAAAGCTATATGCGTAATGACGAAGGCAAGATTGTAGTAGACAAAAACGGACTTCCCATGCAGGGAGAAGATGCGGTTATCGGAACTGTATCTCCTGACTTCCGTTTAGGTTTCAATACAAATATCGAATTGTACAAGTTCCGTATTTCTGCAGTATTCGACTGGAAACAAGGAGGACAGATGTATAGTGGTACCGCAGGTGAAATGAACTATTACGGTGTGAGCAAATTATCTGGTGATATGCGTAATACCGAATTCATTGTGGAAAACTCCGTTAAAGAAACAGGAAAAGATGCAGACGGTAACTCAATTTATGCACCCAATGATATAAAGGTAACAGACGCTCAAGCATATTTCACAAGAAGAAGATCCATTGACGAATCCTACATTTATGATAATTCTTATATCAAACTGCGTGAATTATCAGTAAGCTATCCGGTATTCTCAAAGAAATGGCTGAATGTGAATGTGAATGTTTTTGCCCGCAACATTTTGGTTTGGTCTGAAATGAAAGGCTTCGATCCGGAAGCTTCACAGGGTAATGACAATATGGGAGGTGCATTCGAACGTTTCTCTCTTCCGGGAACAGCCAGCTATGGTTTTGGATTTAATGTAAAATTCTAATTAGCTAAAAAGAAAGATGAAAACATATAATATAATCAAAGGCATTTTTGCCGCTACTGTTTTATCAGTTGTCTTTTCCGGATGTTCGGAAGATGCAATGGATAGAATCAATAAGGATCACGGACATACGCAAAGCGTGGCCGGAAGATTCATTCTGACGGATGTAATAACCTCTACCGCATTCTCTAACGCAGGAGGTGATTTCAATACTTATCTATCTGCTTACATTGAATATGAAGTAGGTGTTGACAACCAGTTGTATTATGCAGAAACCAGAGAAAGCGAACCGACCTCATCTTCCACTTTCAATAATACATGGAATGGTCTGTATTCCACATTGAAATCCGCCCGTATCATTATCAATCAATGCAGTGAGGGAGGAATAGATTATGGAAATTTTGCAACCAAAGGTATGGCAGAGGTGTTGGCTGCTTATAATTGTGCATTGATAGCCGATATGTTCGGAGATGCTCCATGCAGCCAGGCAGCCTTAGTTGACGAAAATGGTTCTCCTGTTTACCTGACTCCTAAAATGGATAAACAAGAAGAGATCTATACACAAGCAATGCAATACCTGGACGATGCTATTGCAGACTTGCAGAAAGAGGATCTGATAGACCCGGGAGCTCAAGATTTGTTATATCAGGGCGATGCCGAAAAATGGCTAAAGTTGGCGTATGGTCTGAAAGCGCGTTACACAATGCACCTTCTTAAAAGATCTGCCAACAAAGACGCTGACATGGAGAAGGTTTTGGAATATGTGGATAACTCTTTCGAAAGTGCAGAAGAGCAAGCAGCATTCGACGTATATGACGCCAACAATATAAATCCGCTTTACGGTTTCTTTGTGGCACGTGCCGGATTAGGTGCAAGCGAAAGCATGAGAAGCAAACTGGCAGAATACAACGACCCACGCCTGTCCAGAGCTTTCATCACTAAACAAGGTGCATCTGGAAAAGAACAAGCCCCGGGAACTGCTGACAATGCCGTATATGCGCCTAACGGTTCTCCGGAACAAGGCACTTCCAAGTATGGGACTTCTTTATTTATGTATTCTATATCAGCACCCACACTGTTATTGAGCTATCATGAATTAAAGTTCCTGGAAGCAGAAGCTCTATGCAGATTGGGACGTGATGCAAAAAGTGCATTAAAAGACGCTGTAGTAGCCGGATTGTTAAATGCAGAAAATAGCTTTAGCGTTTCAAGAAAGGAATTGGGCAAAACGCTCATCAACCCGGCAAGTAGTATTACAGATACTGAAGCCGAAAGTTACTTTGACAATACAATAGAAGCCAAATATACAGCCGAACCGTTGAAAACAACAATGATTCAAAAATACTTCGCATTATGGGGAGCCTCAGGAGAAGCGACAGAATCTTACAATGATGTTCGCAGAATGAAAGGACTAGGCGAAAACTTTATTGAGCTAAAAAATCCAAACTCTTTCCCATTACGTTGTCCTTATGGCAATAGCGACACAACAACAAATGCCGAAGTGAAAGCAGCTTACGGAAATGGACAATATGTGTATAGTGAAAACGTTTGGTGGGCAGGTGGAAGCAGATAATCCATTGACTTGAATCATATAAATGAGACTGAATTCTCTAGGGGAAAGGCGGGAATTCAGTCTCATTTCTTTATATCAAGTTTGAGAGGTGTAAACAGAACATTCAGTCACAATTATGCCAAGAGAATTATAACAACTATACATGTCTACTGATTTTCCCGGTTCATACGATACATCATAAACTATACTTTTGTTATATTTGCAGACGCTTGAATAATATAGAATACGATGAATCATATAGAAACCCAACGATTGATATTGCGACATTTCACAGAAGAAGACATAAACGCCTTGTTCTCAATTCTAAGTGATAAAGACGTTAATACATTTCTACCGATGTTCCCATTAAAAGATATAGAGGAAGCAAAAGACTATCTCCAATATATAAAAAGCTGGATTCAGCAGAAAGGATTCTACTATGCTATTTGTATGAAAACAAACAATGTACCCATTGGTTGTATCCATATAAACGGAGATGACAGCCATGATTTGGGGTATAGCATTAAGAAGGAGTTTTGGCACAAAGGGATTTGTACAGAAGCTTGTCAGGCAGTAATCGATATGCTGAAACAAATAAATATTCCCTATATCACAGCTACGCACGATGTAAACAATCCGAGAAGTGGAAAAGTTATGCAGGCTATAGGCATGAAATACCAATATTCTTATGAAGAATATTGGCAACCAAAACTTTATCTGGTTACATTTAGAATGTATCAATTAAATTTCGATGACCAACAAGACAGGGTATATAAAAAATATTGGAATAAATACCCTGTTCATTTCATAGAGGAGATATAAGCAGTATTGCTACTTCATTCCTTCTCTCACAATATCTACCAGAATCGGCTTCAATCCGCTAACGAAACATTCCACTGCAATCACCATCAGAATCAGTCCCATAAGACGCATCATCACATTATTACCCGTTTCACCCAAGACTTTTACCAATTTCGTGGAAGCACGAAGAATAAAGAAAGTCAGCAGATAAATCAGGGCGATAGTACCGATCAATATCCCCTTCATTTCATAAGAATGCGCATCCTGCATCAAAACGATTGCATTGGCAATCGCTCCGGGACCGCATAACATAGGAATACCGAGAGGAGTAATAGAGATATCATCCGCATACGTTTTGATTTCTTCGTCCTTCAACTTCATCGGTGTATAGCGGGCTTGAAGCATATCAAAGCCTATCTTGAAGATAATCACCCCACCGGCAATACGGAAACCATTGGTAGAGATACCGAAGAACTTGAAAAGAAACTGCCCGGCAAAGACAAATACCATCAATGTAATAAACGACACAATAGTAGCACGACGTACGATAGACTGACGTTCTTTATCCGTCATACCATGAGTCATGGTAAGAAAGACAGGCATCGTTCCCAACGGGTTGGTCAACGTGAAGAATGAAGTGAAACAAAGTAAGGCGAAAGGCAGAAGCGTACTATCCATGATTATATCGTATTTTATGCAAAACTAAAACGCAACAAAAATACGACTTAATCCAGAAAACCTATAATAAATCCATTAATTCTTTCAAGGAATGGATGTGATAAGTAGGGAGGAAAGGGAAAGCTGTCCGTTCTGTCACATTGTAGAAAACCTGATGCATCCCTACTCCGTGCGCTCCGGTTATATCCGCTTCCCAACTATCACCAATCATTAAGGATTCGCGCAACTCGGATTGAGTAGCAGACAAAGCAAAATTGAATATCTCCGGCCAAGGCTTCAGCACTCCGAGATCTTCCGAGAGAATCACCTTTCTGAAATACCCGTCCACTCCTGCCGAACGCATCTTACGTGATTGCAATTCACGAAACCCATTGGAAAGGATATAGAGGTTATATTTGGGAGCAAGATACTCCAATACCTCCTTTGCATGAGGCATTAAAACACTTTTAGTAGGGATAATAGCGAAAAAATCTCTCGAAAACTGTTCAGCGATCGCTTCATCTTTCACTCCCACGGCCTGTAAAGGATAAAAGAAACGTTGGCTGTTCAATTCATCCTTCGTTATCTTTCCTTCACCGTACTCAACCCAGAGTTCGGTATTTCTTTGTTGATAAAGAGTATAATAATGATTGAATGAATCAAAATAGCGGTCGAACGAATATTTCTGATATACTTCCTCAAAGGTGTTACGAGCATTTTGAGAAAAAGCCCAGATGGTATCATCAAGATCAAAAAAAAGATTTTTATATTTCATCAGTAGTTATATAATAAGAAACAAAAAAGCCAATGTGCTAATTTCTTGAATCCAGGAATCAGCACATTGGCAATTCAAAAGGGATATCTACCTTATTTTACCTGGATAACCAAGTATCTGGATACACTCCAGAATTCAGTAGGATTAGTAATCTTCAATGTCAACTGGCCTTTATCATCTTTTACCAATTCATAAGAACCGGTCGGATGAGTAGTCAGTAATTCAGCACGTTTAGAGTACAACTTGATTTCTTTGGTTGTACGGATATCGATCTGCGTGAAATAATCCTTATTGAAATCAGCGCTCTTCAACACGTCTCCGCTCTGAAGAATCTTTTGAGCTTTCAATTCAGATTTAGTACCAAATACGAACCAGGCAGCATTCAGGCTCTTTTCCTGTTCTGCAACGGTTTTAGCTTTCGCTTCGTTTTCTGCGGCCAGAGTTTCTTTTGCTACAGACAGATCGCTGACAGCAGCATCCAATTCCTGAATACGGATATTTTTGGAAGCCAGTTCTGTTTGAAGCTCTTCGATACGCTGTTGTTTAGCGTTCAATTCAGCAGTCAAAGCGGCAACAGCTTTTTTCATCTGTGCAGAATTGTAATTGCTATTCTTCAGCTGTGCCTGCAATTTTGCAATCTGCGCTTTGTTTTCTTCCATTTGTTTAGAGATGAATTCGATGTCAGAAGCAATCTGTTGCTTAGCACTGGCAGAGTTTTCAGTGATGGTTCCACGTTGCAAGTCAACACGGCTTTCAGCAGCATTGATCTTACGGAAACCTTCCTGAACTTCATTGAAAGTCCCCATCATATCATCCAGTTCAGCATTGCGCTGGTTCAGTTCCATCAAAAGAGAATCATTTTCAGCTTTCAGGTCTTTACTTCCACCTTTAAAGCCATCACACGAAGCCAACAAGGCTACGCATACAAATAAAACAGCTAACTTTTTCATACGTTTACGTTTTACGTTTTTTAATGAAGTTATTTAATCATCTATTCCTGCTAATACTATCACAATCTCGCCCCGGGGTTCGGTAGCGGTAAAGTGTTCTATCAATTCAGCCAAACTGCCCCGAACTGTTTCTTCGTGGAGTTTGGATATTTCACGCGACACGGTTGCCTGACGTTCAGCACCGAAATATTCGGCAAACTGTGTTAACGTCTTCAACAGACGGTGGGGTGATTCATAAAACACCATCGTGCGGTGTTCTTCCGCCAATGTCTTCAGTCGTGTCTGCCGTCCTTTCTTCTGGGGGAGAAATCCCTCGAAGCAGAACTTCTCGTTCGGCAATCCCGATGCTACGAGTGCCGGAACAAAAGCGGTTGCTCCCGGCAAGCACTGCACTTCAATACCGTTGCGCACACATTCACGAACAACCAGAAATCCGGGATCGGAAATTCCAGGCGTTCCGGCATCCGAAATTAGTGCCACCGTTTCACCTGCCTTTATTCTATTAACAACACTTTCCACCGTTTTATGTTCATTAAATTTGTGGTGGGATTGCATTGCATTCTTTATTTCAAAGTGTTTCAGCAAGATACCGGAAGTACGTGTATCCTCCGCCAAAATCAGATCGACCTCTTTCAGGACTTTGATAGCCCGAAAAGTCATGTCCTCCAGATTCCCTACCGGCGTAGGCACCACATATAGCTTTCCCATCTTGTTTTTGTTTTATACTGATTGATTAAAATATTTCTTTAGTAGCTCCAGAAAGTCGTTCACCGCCTCCTTTTCTTCATTCAATTCGACTTTCGAGGACAGAAATGCGACTGCAGTCTTGTAGGAACTCATTACTGATATCTGTTCGATAACCCGATTCATCAAATCAGTGTTGCCTCCGAACAGTTCACGAGAAAAACGGAAAGAATCATTCAAGCTGATAGCATGTCGCAAGCCGGCAGACAGTTTGAGACTTTCTCCCAACACAGCCGATTTAGGTTCTTCCTCTTTCACAACAGTTTCAACGACAGGTTCCTCAACAATTGCCGGTTCCTCTTTTTTCCCTTCTTCTTCTTCTTCTTCTTCTTCTTCTTCTTCTTCTTCTTCTGCTGCTGCTGCTTCTTCTGCTGCTGTCTCTGCAGCTGCCGCTATTACGACAGGTTTCTCTTCCGCAACAATGGCTTCTCCTTCCTCATCTTCTTTCACAACAACCGATTCGAGAGATTGTATAATCACGGGGGAATCCTCTTCAGACCCGGCAACTTCATCCTCCTCTTCCGCTGTCTCTTCCACAGCTGACGGAGAAATTACCTGAACAGCATCCACCTCCTGCTGCAGTTCGTCCAAACGCCCCTGCATCCGTGTAATGCTCCGCTTCAACAGTTCAGACAAAGTCGGAGTCGGCTCCTTGGTAAATGAATCCATGAGATACTTCAACTCATGAACATCCAACTCAATATCTGTTAATAGCTTCTGTTTCATGTCAGTCCATTGTTTATACGGTGCGAATGTAGGAATAATTTATGCAATAACTTAAAATAATGGATAATTTAACAGTTCTTGCACATTGAATTGCTTACCTTTGTCCACATATTTATTTAATCAAGAAAACACAAAATCTCATGGTATTATTTTCAGAAGACCACATACAGGAGACTAGAAGAAGAGGCCGGATCGAAGTAATCTGCGGTTCTATGTTCTCCGGAAAGACAGAGGAATTGATTCGCAGAATGAAGAGAGCGAAATTCGCGAAACAACGTGTCGAGATATTCAAACCTGCTATCGACACCCGTTATTCAGAAGAAGACGTAGTCTCTCACGACAGCCATTCTATCGCCTCCACTCCCATCGATTCGTCAGCCAGCATTTTACTGTTTACTTCTGAGATAGATGTAGTAGGTATTGATGAAGCACAGTTCTTCGACAGTGGTTTGATTGATGTATGCAACCAGCTTGCCAACAATGGAATCCGTGTTATCATTGCAGGATTAGATATGGACTTCAAAGGAAATCCGTTCGGACCTATGCCACAATTGTGCGCCATTGCCGATGAAGTCTCCAAAGTTCATGCGATCTGTGTGAAATGTGGTCAGCTGGCTTCTTTCTCACATCGTACAGTCAAGAATGAGAAACAGGTTCTTTTAGGCGAAACAGCCGAATATGAGCCTCTGTGCAGGGAATGTTATCTCCGTGCACGAGAGGAAGATGAGCAGAAAGTATAAACTCTATAAAGAAACAGATTATGGAAAGGAAAAAGATAACATTCGACAGTTTTATACGCGGTTCCATCGGATGTGTGTTAGTTGTAGGAATATTAATGCTCGTGGAACGTCTTAGCGGAGTGTTATTGCCTTTCTTTATTGCGTGGCTGATAGCTTATATGGTCTATCCGTTAGTCAAATTCTTCCAGTATAAGCTACGATTAAAAAGCCGCATTATTTCCATCTTCTGTTCCTTATTCCTCATTACGGTTATCGGAGTCACTTTATTCTACCTATTAGTGCCACCGATGATTTCGGAAATAGGCAGAATGAACGATTTGTTGGTGACTTACCTCACCAATGGAGCCGGTAACAATGTACCTAAGAACCTTTCTGAATTTATCCACGAGAACATTGATCTTCAGGCGTTGAACCGTGTATTAAGTGAAGAGAATATCCTGGCGGCAATCAAGGATACCGTCCCCAGAGTGTGGACTTTGCTTGCAGAATCTCTCAACATTCTATTCAGCATCCTTGCCTCCTTCATTATATTATTATATGTAATCTTTATATTATTGGATTACGAAGCAATAGCTGAAGGATGGTTACATCTGCTACCCAATAAATACCGTACGTTTGCCTCCAACCTGGTTCACGACGTACAGGATGGTATGAACAGATATTTCCGTGGACAGGCTTTGGTTGCTTTTTGCGTAGGTATCCTTTTCAGCATTGGTTTCCTAATTATCGATTTTCCCATGGCTATCGCTTTGGGACTTTTCATCGGAGCATTGAATATGGTTCCCTACTTGCAAATCATCGGTTTCCTTCCCACCATTTTATTGGCAATTCTCAAAGCTGCCGACACCGGACAGAACTTCTGGATTATCATTGCATGTGCATTAGCCGTCTTTGCGATCGTACAAATCATACAGGATACCTTCCTTGTCCCCAAAATCATGGGAAAGATTACCGGACTGAATCCTGCCATCATCCTTTTATCTCTTTCTATCTGGGGTTCATTAATGGGAATGCTCGGCATGATTATCGCCTTGCCACTAACAACTTTGATGCTCTCCTACTACCAACGCTTTATTATCAACAAAGAAAAGATAAAATATGATGAAGTAGAAACTACTGATAATCAAGAAACAAGCCACAACGAGGAAAAATAATTGAAACTTTTTTCTACGGAATGCTTGCAAATTAAATAAAAGTAACTACCTTTGCACCCGCAATCAGGAAATAACTGATTCGCAAATAAGGATTGATTCGCTAGCTCAGCAGGTAGAGCACAACACTTTTAATGTTGGGGTCCTGGGTTCGAGCCCCAGGCGGATCACTGAAAACAAAAGAAAAATCAAGCAAATCCCTGATAATCAGACATTATCAGGGATTTATTTTTTCTGGCAGGTAGCAGAAAAAAGCCGTTTCAAGCATATTATTCCGAACACAGAAAATTAATTTTGTAAATTAAAAACGTTACGGTATAAAAAGTACATTTAGAATCCTCTTCTATTTAAAAAAGAACGAACCGAAGAAAGACGGACAGTGACTATTATAGTACGTATAACAGTCGATGGAGAAACCAAGCAATTCAGCATGAAGAAAACAATTCTCCCTGAAAGATTGGGATATAAAATCAGGTCGTACAGTTAATAAGAGCGGAAAAAACACTAGTGCCAAAAATATCCAAGTCGAATAAAGAACTGGATGATTTACGTGGTCAAATCTTCATACAATACACCAAGCAGCTAAACAACAATGGATATGTAGAGCCGAAGAAGTTACGCAATAACGTATTGGCTATAGAGGAAAAGCAATACAGCCTACTCACTTACTTTACGGAACATAATTGCAAATATAAAAATAGGAACAACACAGTAGTAGTGACTTGTTTTTAACAGTGGTTA
>OHUB01001043.1_pt1 | contig 11843 bp, 5 predicted proteins | sample 1579091 | NCBI WGS metagenome assembly OHUB01 (sample SAMEA3879566, study PRJEB24766) | human gut metagenome | biome: human-associated habitat; feature: feces | place: USA | collected 1985/1987
TTTCGGTGATCGTCAGCGTGGTGATGACGGTGATCAGTATGGCGTTTATGAAGCCTCTGCTGATTCTTATGAATACACCGGCTACTATACCCGCAAGTATGCACCGATGTGCTTTGCCGATGGAACACGTCAAGAGGTAGGATTTGAGTTGGGCGAGAAACACATGAACATCACTTACTATCAGGACTACACCATCATGCGCTATGCCGACGTGTTGCTGATGCATTCCGAACTTAACGGGAACAACCGGGGGTTGAATCTGGTTCATCAGCGCGTATATCCCGGTGAATCCTTGCCTTACAGCATTGAGAACATCCGCAACGAACGTGCCATTGAGTTGGCCTTTGAGGGCGTGCACTATTGGGACCTGATGCGCTATGAGAAAGATGGCGCCTATGCCGCACGTGCCATTGCCGCCGCACAGAACGGCGCTAAGGTAATGATTGGCGGCAACGAGGCCACTACTTCTTTCTCCGAAAGCAACTTCACCGCAAAGAAAGGACTGATGCAGATTCCGAGTACGCAAATCACGCTTTCGGGCAACAAGCTTGTGCAGAATCCGGGTTGGTAAATTCCGGAAGGTTCGGGCTATTGATGAAAAATATTAAAATTAGTAAGATATGAAATTGAATCGTTATATATATTCGCTCATTGCCGGCTTGATATTGATGCTGTCGGCATGTACGCCTGATAAATACGATATGGGTGGAAAGACCTACGTATCCGGTGATTTGGTGCAAGGTACGGCCTATACGGTCACCATTTCGGGAAATCAGGTACATCTCAAATCGAACATCTCCGGCTGCACTCCGTTGTGGGTTACTCCTCAAGGACGCTCGCAGGAGAGCGACCTCACTATCGAATTGCCTTTCTCGGGTACTTATGAGGTGACTTTTGGAGCTGAAACTCCCGGTGGCATTGTTTATGGCGAGCCTTATTCTTTCACGTTGGGGCAGAACGACTTCTCGCTGTTGGGAGATGAGAAGTGGTTCCTTCTGGCGGACGAGAATTTCAAGACGGGCGATGCCCTTCCCGATGCCGAGACATTGGCTGCCGGTGTCAGCAAGAAGTGGTATCCTTGTGACGCCAACTACGGTATCGGGCAGTGCTCCGGTCCGGTAATGTACCTGTCACCTTTCGACCCGGACGGCGATGGCGCCGGTTATACTGAACAGGAAGAGGCCGATGCTGTTTATAAGGATATCGTCTTCGGTACGGGCAACTGGAAACCCAATTGGGATCCCGGCTTTCAGGACTGGCTGATTTCAGCTACCGACCCTTACATGGATTCGTATATGCTCTTTAGCATGGATGCTTCCGGTGGTTGCGTGGCTACCATGTATCGGGGGGAGAACGGTACGAAAGGGGCCAGCACGGGTTCGAACATGACGGGGAAATTCAATATGAATCTAGCGGACAAGACTAAACCCCTCATCTCGTTCACCGACTGCTATTCTATGCACAACGCAGGCTTTGATGCCGTTTGCTCCAACTATACGCAGGATATCCAGATTATAGAACTAACTCCTTACATCCTGCAATTAGTGACCAAGCGTACCAATGACGAAGGCAACTGGTACATCGTATGGAACTTCGTTTCCGAAGAAGTGATTGAAACCGCAGGCGAGTGCATTCCCAAGGAAGAAAGCGGACTGATAAATAAGGTAGAACCCGTATTGCCGTCATTCGACAATTTGCAGACAGACCTCTTCACGACCGAAATCGAAGGTGTATCTTACGTGGGTCAACAGATGACCTTCAACCTCAATACTGAAATCCCTTACGACTGGTTGTGGTGGAACGGTTCGCCTGATGTTGCCGAATGGGAAAGCGTGACAGGCGGATCTTACAACACCACTTGGGCCCCTGCTCCGGGCGAGGAGACGGAAGACTTTGAACTGATTCTGAGCAAAGCTTCTGACGGTACGTATAAGTACGAATGCGGAGACTTGAGCGGCAATATGACCATAGCCGGCAACGTGATAACCTTTGATAAGGAAATCACCTTCCTTACCGCTTCGCACGATCAGCGTACTGTCATTGTGAAGGGCACCTCTTTCAATGTATTGAGCGTAGAGGCAGGTGAAGCACTGACTCTCGGCATTCCCGAATCGGTGGACGAGAACGGAGTGGTGAACACTTACCTCGTAGCCAACCTGCTTTACAAGAAAGTCTCTTCGGGGACAACCGGACCAACTGAGGTGAAGGTGGACAACAGTAAGGTACAGGTCATCTTCGGTGACGGCAATCCCGAACGCCTGCGCATCCAGTTCTATAACCCGTGGGTTTCAGATGTGGAATGGCCTATCGATGTCACAAAGGTGAAATTGAAAAAGAATCAGAAACTCACCATCCAATATAAGGTGCTTGGCGGCATCACCTGGAATGAAGGAGCGGCTCCCAAGACGGTCATTTTGGACAACAACATCGGAAACGCGTGGGAAGACGGTTGCTACAGTCTGGAACATGCCGTAAACTTTGACATGGTTTCGGGTGCGACCCAGACGGTGACTGTGACCAATACTACCGGTGCGACGGTGACTTATGACGGGACAAGCTGTCTCATCATAGGTATACAGAACAAGGGCAACGCCACCGTGGAAACATTGGAAGACGGAAGCCCCAATGTTCAGGTAGAAATTGTTTCAATGACTATTGAGTAATCACATAAATGAATTAGTAGAATGAAAAACAAGATATTATTCGGAATAATGGTTCTCGTCGTGGGCGTTTTCATGGCGGGATGCAGCGATGACGATTATGCCATAAGTACACAGCCGTTGCTTGCCGACAATTCGGTAGTGACGGGATCGGCGGATGTGACAGCTACTTCGGCCATTCTGCATGGGACGGTGTCAGGGCTCGGAGGACAGGCTTCGAGCGCATACACCACCGGTTTTAACTATGGTGAGGGTGCCGATGCGTTGACGGAGAAGGTGGTGGCTACGGGCGGGGAGGATTTCTCCGCTACCGTAGCGGGCAGTGTCAATCAGACCATCTATTACCAGGCATACGTCACCCTGCAAGGTAAGGTTACCTACATTGGCGAGGTCAAAAGCTTGGTGCTGACCAATGCTAGAGCCACTACTGGTGACGCCACCCATGTGGAGGCCAACAGGATTACGCTTGCCGGATCGCTTGCCGACTTCCCTGCAAATGCGGAAAGCGGCATTATGGTGTCGGGTGTGGCAGGCACGGAAAACGTTCGTGCAGGCGTGCGTGTCGCCACTGTTCCCAAGGACAGCTATACGGTAGATGTGGAAGGCTTGATGCCCGGCACTACCTATTATTATGTGGCTTATCTGGATCTCGGTGCCGGATTAGTCTATGGCGATGTGAAGTCCTTCACGACTGCTTCCCAGACTTTCAGCCTCGATGACGACTTGGTCGATCTCGGCCTTTCCACCAAATGGGCAAAATATAATGTGGGTGCTTCTACTGAATCGGAAATCGGAGGTTTGTTCGGATTCGGTGATATGACCGGATTCAATACCAGTCTTGATCCGGCACAATATGCTTCCGCTGATGTTTACAGGACTGCTCGTGACGTTGCAAACAAGGCGTTTGAAGGAAAAGTAACGATGCCTACCATTGCGGAATTTGAAGAACTTTTCACCCTTTGCTCCAAAGAATGGACGGAAGTAGACGGTGTGTCCGGCTATAAACTTACTGGTCCCAACGGAAACTCCATCTTCTTGCCGGCGGCAGGTTCGCGCAGTCAGGCGGTTACGGAGGGAGCAGGTATGGAAGGCTATTATCTGTCCGGTTCTATCAACAGTTCCGATTCCCGGTTTGCCATGAGCTACCACTTCAATGCGGGAGCCGATAGACGTACGACGACTCCGGTTTATCAGGCGCTTGCTGTCCGTCCGGTATCTACGGCTAAGAATGTGAGATTTGACAAAACGTTGCTTTATGGTAAATGGTACATTGATAACGGGCAGGACGGCAAGCAGCATGTGTTTGAGGGTCCGTTCACTCAATGGGGCGATACGGATAGCTGGGCTACCGTTTCCAACGGACAACCTAATATTGAGCAGCAGATTCATTGGGAAATGGGTACGGACAACGGATGGATAGGTTATACTTACGGTCAGGATTATGGTTACATGGAGTTCCTTGAAGACGGAACAGTGAACATTCACCGTCTGACCGGAGAGGGTGTTTCCACTGACGAAACCGGCAGATATACCATTAATGAGGCCGATAAGGTGATTGACATTGACATCAATGTGCTTTGTGCCGATACGTGGGTAGCCGGAAAGAGCGGTAAGTTGAATATATTGACTTTGACAAGTGACGGCTTGCAGATAGCCCTGCCCAACGGTGACGGTTATGCATACTCTGTAAACTATTACAGCCAGCGCAAGGCTGAGGCGGATGCGATGATTCCTGTAACGCTCCTCTGTGCGGGAAACGGTGAGCCCGGAACGTGGGGAACCGTTGTCGGACAGATCGATCCTGCTAAGTTGGACGGACAGCATACTTTTACATATGAAGGGGCTTGCAGTGACGCTATGGTATTTACGCTCGATTTTCAAGGATTGGTTTCAAGATACCCTAACGTGTTTGTCCGTATCGACGAAATGAAATGCGATGGCAATGCCATTAAGTTCAATGCTAACAACTTTTTCTATGGAGATATCGAGAATAATGGTAATTACCGCATTGAATTGTTCAATGTTTGGGGGAAGGGCGCTGCTGAAGGCAAGGTGCTGAACAGCGCTTTCAGTGATTCGCAGAATGTTAGTTCCGAACCGACTTTCAGCTTCGGAGGCAGTCTGGAGATTACCTGTACAATCATTACCGATGCCGATGTGGCAAAGGCTTATACCCCGAAACTCGTCTCTATTAATCCGACTTGGGGCGGTGATTGGAATAATAACCAAGGTGCTATGTTCAACGTGAAGTACGAGAACTTCCAATATTCCGTTGAAAATCCTATTTTCGACATCAAGTATGAGTCGACCGACCATGCCGCAGGTGCTATCATGACGTTTGTGCAGGTGGACGACATCTTTCAATATTTTCCGAAGATGCACGCCGAGTTGGATAATCTCTATTTGGATGGTACTAAAGTGACGGGCTATGACGCAACGAAAGTGATCGATACTAATGACGGCAATAGCTATCGTCTGGAACTTTGGAACTGTTATGGCAAGACGAAGGATACCGGTTGTGCCTTCGGTACGCCGGAAGGTGATGTCATCAAGGAACTTGGTTTCAGAAACATTATGGAAGTGGAGTTCACCATTCACAGCCTGTTTGCCGTTCCGCAATGGTAACTGTAGATACCGGTTGACGGATCCTATGAACAATAGAAAAAATCCGGGGTGCTTCTAAACATCCCGGATTTTCTTTTTTATAATTGTTTCAAGTCGTGGCTTTTGATACTCTACTTCAGATAGTCGAAGTATTCAAAATCTGCAGATGCTTCAGAGGCATCGTCATTGGCTGCGGCATACAGGCCTAACATGATTCCGGTGAATCCGCCTGCTGTCTCTGTGCTGATGTAACAGGTGTTCATCTTGCCCAATTCTTGGAAATGCTTTCCGTCAGTGGCATATTCAAAGGTGTATAACTCGCTGCCACCTTTCACTCGAAGCTGTACTTTCCTGTTCTGTGGCAGAATGACTTCCTTCTCCGTGTGGGACAACGCTCCCAAGCGATAGCGGAGCGTCACGGCCTGCTTCCCGTCGGCAAGTTGCTTCACGAAGAGGTCGTAGTGGGCAGGTTCGAACATATAGACCGTCAGTCCGGCCTCATCGCCCGCCGTAGCTTTCTGCAACTGCATGGAAGTGGTGGCGCAGAAGTCGATATGCTCTTGTCGGCGACCTATGAAGGTGGGGCTTTCTGTGCTATTGTCCAAATTGACGGAAGTGGCTTTTAGACGTAGTTTTCCGGAAACGAAAGTATAGTTCTCCGGATGGTGATTACGGATGTGTACCCATTCATTTCCCAGCTTTCCGCTTTTAAACTTCGTGCGGACGGGCTTTTCGGCAAAAGGTTGCAGGGGCAGGGTGGGCACGTTCATTTGCAGGGCTATGGTGCCGTCTCCGTTCACCACCGGCCAGGCATTTGGATCCCAGCGGACAGGAGCGAGGAAAGTTTCCCGTCCCAACAGATGATGAGAGCCGGTTTGCGGGCGGAAAGCGAGACAGACCATCCACCAGTTTCCGTCGGAGGCCTGCACGAAGTCAGCGTGTCCGGTACCTTGAATCGGACTGTTCTGGGCATTCTTGTTAATATGGGTTAGGATAGGATTGGCAGGGTTGCCTTCATACGGCCCGTCAATGCTTTGGCTGCGGGCGATTGTCACTTTGTGCCCGTATTCCGTGCCACCTTCCGAAATCAGCAGGTAGTACCAGCCGTCTTTCTTGTAGATGTGCGGTCCTTCGGGATGTCGTCCGCCCGTACCGTTCCAGATGCGTTTGGATTCTGTCAGTTGCTCTCCGGTCCGGGGATTTATCTCGCAAAGCCAGATGCCGGCATCGGGATTGCTCACCAAGTAGCATTTGCCGTCCTCGAAGTAGAGGGAGGGATCGATGCCGCCTTGCTTTAGCCAGACAGGTTCGGACCACTCGCCGTGCGGGTCGGTGGTGTGGACAATGAAGTTTCCTTTGTCGGACACATTAGTGGTAATCATGTAGAACGTGCCGTCGTTGTAGCGAATGGTAGGCGCATAGATGCCACCCCAGGCACTGGAGGAATGAAGCGGCAGTTGTGAGGGGCGTGTCAGGCAGTGGCCTATCTGCTCCCAGTTCACAAGGTCGCGGCTGTGGAACAACGGTACGCCGGGGAAGTACTGGAAGCTACTGTTTACCAAATAATAATCGTCCGCCACCCGGCAAATGCTGGGATCGGGATGGAAGCCGGGGATAATGGGGTTTTGATAGCCTTGTCCGTTTTGGGCGAAACAAGAGAGATTGAAAGCCAGTCCGAAGAGTAGTATACTTTTTTTCATCGGTACATAAATGTTTTAAATGGTTATTAGCGGTTTTGTGCCCACAGGCATCTACACAAAAATAATACATATTTCCCTTTCTTGCAAGCTGAAATGACTCCGGAATGTGCGGATGTCTGCCATAGATTACTTTTTGATCCCGATAGAAAACAAATGATACCCTTTCGAGCAACATCTGATAACCTGATTCTCGTTGCTTTTCATTACTTTTGGCATCAAAGATTAACCATAAGTTTAAGTAAGATGATGAATACCATTAAACGTTTCAATTTTGTTGCTGTATTTCCAGCATTCTTTTTCTTTTGTATGATTATCGCATGTTCCGATGATGAAAGAAATCCGATCACTCCTGCTGTACATATTGTCGCCGGTACGGTCGATGTTCCCGTGGAAGGTCAGGGGGAAATCTTGTTGCTTACTGCCGATGCAGCCGTTACCGTTAGTAGTGACGCTTCTTGGTGTGTAATCTCGGAAAAGGCGGAAAAAGGTATAAGCTATTATGCTACGATGGCTGCCAATGTCGAAACCACACCGCGCGAAGCGAAAGTCACTATCAAGAGCGACAACATTGCGTTGGGACGGGTATTGGTTAAACAGAAACCCAAAACTGCCGGAGAACCGGAGATTCCGTCGGGTTCCATGGAAAGCGATGCCAAAACCTTGGCGGCAAAGATTTATGCCGGTGTCAATATCGGTAATACGTTGGAGGCTACCGGAGGTGAGACTGCCTGGGGAAATCCGCGGATAAGTGAGGCCTACATCAAGGGATTGAAAGCTTTGGGCTTCAACGCCGTGCGCATTCCTTGTGCTTGGAATTCTCATCTCTCCAATGAAACGACGAATCAGATAGATGCCGCATGGCTGAACCGTGTCAGTGAAGTGGTAGGTTATTGCGTGGCAAACAATATGTATGCTATTCTTAATATCCACTGGGACGGTGGTTGGTTGGAAGATCATATCTTGGGCGGTTACAGCGAGGCGCTGAATACCAAACAGAAAACCCTATGGACGCAGATTGCTACCAAGTTGAATGACTACGATGAACACCTGCTCTTTGCCGGAAGCAACGAGTTGGGCATGAACGAAACCAGCAGTACGAATAACGAATTTAAGAATGCCGAAGACATTCGCACCATCATGAAATACGAACAGGCATTTGTGGACGCCGTCCGTGCCACCGGTGGGAACAACGCCACCCGCTGCCTGATAGTACAGGCTCCGGCCACTAGAATAAGCGATGCCGTGGCAGGAGTCTATGCCATGCCGACGGATGTGGTGGAGAGTCGTTTGATGGTGGAATTTCACTTCTACGACCCGTATAACTTCTGCCTGATGGAGAATGACGCCGACTGGGGCAAGATATTCTGGTACTGGGGCAAGGACAATATCGTGGCCGGATCGGAACACAACGCCACGTGGGGCGAAGAGGAGTATGTGAAAGAACAGTTTGCTAAGATAAAGACGTATTTTGTGGACAAGGGCTATCCTGCTGTGTTGGGCGAGTACAGTGCCATGAAGCGCACCGTAAGCGAGAATCAGGAGATGCACGACAAGAGCCGTGCCTACTGGAATGAGGTGGTCACCCGGGAAGCGAAAGCCCACGGTTGTCTGCCCTTCTACTGGGAGACGGGCGGTGACATCGACCGTACTACAGGGACAGCGAAAGAAGATTATGCCATTGAGGGTATCATGAAGGGAGCCGCAGCCGGTAATTATCCTTTCTGATGGTGAAATAAGCAACAGCATAAGGTATTTTAATAAGTTTTTGAATGTGAGGCTTTAGAGATATAAGCTTATTGAATATTTTTGATTGGTTTCGGAGAAGCTTTCTGCAAGGGATATGCTTCTCCTTGTTCCTTTGTGTTTATGGAATAAATCAAGGAGCACACGATAAAAGCTTCGGCTTTTCTTGTTTTTCTGTGAGCTTTTTGGTTTTTTTGCAATAAAATGAGACTTTTATCTCTAATAATATGAAAGAAATACTACTGTTTATTTTGTGTGTCTGGCCGATATGCTTTAGGGTTTTTCCACACGATTATATGTTCAAGCATCTGGAAGTAAAGGACGGCCTTTCCAATAATCAGGTTAATGCTATCTATAAGGATTCACGCGGATTCATGTGGTTTGGAACGGCGTCCGGACTGAATCGTTATGACGGTTACGACATCCGTGTATACCGTAGCCAGAAGGATGACGAAACATCTTTGCTGGACAATTACATTGAAGACATTCAGGAAGATGCGGCCGGAAATCTGTGGCTGCGTACGGGAGCGGGCTATACCATTTATCGTTCAGATTCCGACACTTTCGACCGCAATATGGAAAATTGGATGGAGAATATCGGCATAGACGGGGAGCTTTCGGCTATCTATATTGATCGGGAAATGTCTTTTTGGATTAAAGTCCCGGGAAAAGGAATCTATTGTTTTGAGGAAGGAAAGAGAAGTGCCGCAATGGTTAGGGGAAGTGATACCTTACTGTCAAATGCGGATGTCTCCGATATAGCGGAATGCAGCGAAGGCATCTTGTTGGCTCTCTATAACGGAACTTTGGCTTGCCTGGATAAGGAGAAGCTGGAAGTGAAATGGGTTACTGAAGATATTGCCCGCCATTGGGAAAAGGAAAAGGAGGAAGTGTTTACTTTATTTGTAGACGTATATGGATGTATGGTGTTGAAGGCATGTGGATCTACCATCTTTCTCGCAAAACGTGGGAGACCTGTTCCGGCGGAAACGGAAATTATAGCAGTATCGTGCGTGCCGTCTCGCAAGATAACTATGGCAATATCTGGATAGGGCGGGATCAGGATGGCATTGAGGTGCTGGGAAAGGACGGGAAGGTTCTTCGGCTGATGAACGATCCCAATGATGACCGCACGCTCTCGAACAATACGGTGACTGCGCTCTATACCGATGCGGCCGGTACGCTATGGGCGGGAACATACAAGAAAGGTGTATCGTATTATAATGAAAGCAGTTTCAAGTTTGGTTTTGCCGATGTAGGCGATATCAATTGCGTGGAAGACGGGCCGGGAAACATTGTCTGGTTGGGGACAAACGACTGCGGATTGATTCGTTGGAATATGCTGACGGATGAGCGGAAAGTATTTTTGCATACGGCAGATTCCCGTTCCATTTCGAGTAATGTGATTGTATGTCTTTTGCGCGACAGCAAGGAGCGTTTGTGGGCAGGTACTTTCTGGGGAGGTCTGAACTGCTACGACGGAAACCGTTTTGTGCATTACCGTGCCGACGAGAGAGGTGGCAATTCGTTGATATATGACAATGTGTGGGCATTGGCCGAAGATGCTGAAGGCAATATCTGGATCGGTACCTTAGGCAAGGGGCTGCAGTGTCTGAATCCTGAAACGGGAACTTTTACGACCTATACCACCGGAAATTCTGATCTGGTATCCGATTATATATTCTCTCTTTGTATTGGGCGCGATCATATGCTGTATGTGGGTACGACAGCGGGCCTGGCTGTCATGGATCTGAACATGCGGACGATTACAAACGTCACCGGCACCAAGTCCGGTAAGGCGCTTTTTTCCCATTTGATTATCAACCAGGTTTATGAAGACAGTCGCGGGCTGCTTTGGCTGGCCACGCGTGAGGGGCTCAATGTTTACGATCTGAAGCGGGACGAACTGTACGAGGTTCCCATCAAGACAGATTTTTCAAAGTTGCCGATATTGGGTATTACGGAAGGTGACAATAAAGACATGTGGGTAAGTACAGGAGGCGAACTGATAAATGTGGTCTTGCAGGTGGACAGCAAGACGGAGCAACCTGTTTTTCACTGCTATGCCTATAACGACAAGGATGGGTTGCAGAGCTGTGATTTCAACCAGCGTTCGCTCAAGCGTTTGCATACAGGAGAAATCGTGGTAGGCGGGCTGTATGGATTAAACCGTTTCTATCCCGACAATATAAAGTACAACCGCACTTTTCCCAAAGTAATGTTTACCGGATTCCAGCTCTTCAATGAGGATGTAAGGGTGGGCGGAGAATATGCGGGCCGCGTGATATTGAAGAAAGCCCTGAATGAGGTGGAAGAAATCGTTTTGGATTATAAGCAGAATGTATTTACGGTATTCTTCGCTTCGGACAATTATGTGTTACCCGAAAAGACCGGTTACTTCTATAAACTGGAAGGGTTTAATGACGACTGGCTGGCGAGTACGGCTGATATGCACCGTGTGACGTATACCAATCTGGCTCCCGGCACGTATACGCTCAGGGTGAGGGCTGTCAATAGCGATGGCTATAAAGGGATTGATGAAGCCTGCTTGAAGATAGTGATTCTTCCTCCTTTCTGGATGACTCCGTGGGCTTACGTTCTTTACGTGCTTTTGCTTGCCGGAATTATCTTGTTTGTATTCTATTCCGTGCGGCGTAGAGAGCGGAATAAGTTCAAGATACGCCAGATGGAGGAAGATGCGAAAAAGAAGGAAGAACTGAACCAGATGAAGTTCCGCTTCTTTACGAACGTCAGTCACGAACTGCGTACACCGTTGACGTTGATTATATCGCCGTTGGAAAGTATGATGAAGGAGATTGGGGATGAAAAGCAGCAAAGCAAATTGAAACTGATGTACCGCAATGCGCAGCGTTTGCTGAATCTGGTCAACCAACTGCTGGATTTCCGTAAGAACGAGATGGCGGGTATGCATCTCACCTTGTCCGAAGGGGACATTGTGTCCTATGTGCGCAGTATCTGTACTTCCTTTCTGATACTTTCCGAAAAGAAGAACGTGCATCTTACCTTTTTCTCGGCTATGGAATCACTGAACATGTCGTTCGACGAGGATAAGATAGGCAAGGTGGTGATGAACCTTCTCTCCAATGCTTTCAAGTTTACTCCGGAAGGAGGACGG
>OHUB01001060.1_pt1 | contig 11717 bp, 7 predicted proteins | sample 1579091 | NCBI WGS metagenome assembly OHUB01 (sample SAMEA3879566, study PRJEB24766) | human gut metagenome | biome: human-associated habitat; feature: feces | place: USA | collected 1985/1987
GTGAAAAACTGGACGGCAAGACCCCCGAAGAGGTCTTTTTGCAGGACTTCAAGGTCTTCATGTGCGGCGATATCCGCTTTGGCGTGGCGCAGGGCAGCTACATGACCCGCAAGAACCTGCTGGCCGCCGAAAAATTGCTCAAACCCTACCTCGAAGAGGCCCGCAACAAGCAGAATGTGGAGGATATCTATATGCTGCTGACCGATGTGCCCAAGGAGGAGAGCGTCGTCATCTGCGAAGGCCGCTATGCCGCCGAGGTGCTGTCGGACGGCTTTGAGACCCAGCCCGCCGAAGACGGCAGCTGGACCCTGCCCGGCGTTGTCAGCCGCAAAAAGCAGTTTATCCCCGCCATGATGAGCGCATATCAGGAACTGTAAAGCCCCGAACAAACACGAAGCCCCCCGGAAGCCTGCATTCCGGGGGGCATTGTGTTGAGTGGGAGTTCAGCCTGCGATGCCTTTTCCATTTCTTTATAAGAAGCATAACACAAAATCGTGGTGAAATTGTGTAAATTCGGGATGAATTTTCACAGCCTGCGGCGGCTCGTGCGCAGATCGTTCCGGAAGATGCGCCCGGCCACAGGTTGAGAGGGCCTGTTTTTTGTGGTACAATAGAGGCGGAAATTTGCGAAAGAAAGGATCTTTTGATGCAGCTGTTTGAACTGGTCTCCCCGCGTCTGTTCCGCCCGCTGGCGGGGCCGAACCGGGCGTTTTATGCCGAGCTGCTCCTGCTGCTGTGGGAGGAGTGCCGCCACACGGCGGATTACAGCATCTCCCGCGCCGAAGCCGTCTCCCGCGCGGAGGATTACTTTGCGGCGCTGGCAAAGCCGCTGGCGCTGGACGCCGACGACGCCGGAGACGAGGCCGAGCAGCCCACCCGCGACCCGCATCTGCTGGCGCTGGGCTTTCTGCTGCGGCTGCGGCGCACCGGCTGGCTGGAAGAGCAGCCCGGCAGCTACGAGGAAGAACCTTCGCTGGCCTTTGTGCCGGAGGTGACGCCTCTGCTGGAAGCGCTGGAAGAGATCCTGAACCCGCGCGTCGTCACCTATACCGGCAAGCTGTACAAGGCCTGGCAGCTGCTGCGGGGCATCGGGGAGGAGAAGAGCCCCTACGAGAACGTCCTGCGGGAGGTCGCGTCCGACCTCGAAGCGCTGAACAAGTCGCTCCGTGCGCTCAATGCCTCCATCGGCCACTACATCGACCGGCTCACCCGCAACCGCACCCCGCAGGAGGTGCTGGAACTGTTCGACCAGTACGAGGAAAAGGTCGTTGCGGCAGCGTACCACCGGTTCAAGACCAGCGACAACCTGTTCAACTACCGCGCCTACCTCGAAGAGGGGCTGGACGACTGCGAGGCAAATTATCTGCCGCAGCTGGCGCTGGATTATGCCCGCGTGGAGCGCTGTGCGCCGAACGAGGCCGCCCCGGCGGTGCGGGCCATCATCCAGAAGCAGCGGGATGCGCTGGAAGAGATGAGCGGCCTGATGAAGCAGATCGACGCCAGCCACATCCGCTACCGCAAGCGGGCCGTGCAGCGGGCGCAGTTTCTGCTGCTGAGCGACCGCTCGGCGCAGGGCAGCGTCACGGCGCTGCTCCGCCGCTATGCCGAGGAGATCAAGACGCCGGACCAGCTGTTCGAACCGGATGACGGCCCGGTGGCAAAGCATCTGCACCTTTACCCGGTGCAGGTCTTCGGCGAAAAGCCGCTCTACCCACCCGCCGCGCCCCGCAGCGAGGTGCCGCTCAGGCCGGTGGAGACCGGAACGCTGGACCCGGAACAGCTGCAAAAGGAGCAGCAGCTCCTGCTGGAATACGCCCGGATGGCCGTGACCGAAGAGAACGTGACCCTGCTGGCGCAGCAGGCCCTTGCCGCCCGCAGGCAGGTGGCGGCGTCCACGCTGGCCGACGAATATCCCAGCGACTTTGCCCGCATCATCGGCCTGCACACCTATTCGCAGTCGCCGCGCCGGGCTTACGATATCACCCTTACCGGAAACTGGGTCGAACGGGGCGGCTTCCGGTTTGAAGAGTTTATTCTGACACCCCGCAGGGAGGACGCTGACCATGGCCGAACCGAATAAAATGCTGGAAGAGACCGCAAACTATCTGCTCAACCACTGCTTTGTGCTGGGCGGCGTGGAGGATCAGCGGGCAAAATACCTCTATGTGCAGGATCATCTGCCCGAGGTGCGGGCCGTGTTCGCGCCGCTGGGCTATGCGGTCCTGCTCTACCCGGCCCCGCTGCAGGCGGCGGCGCTCGTCAACGAGCACGAGGGCAGCCAGGCCCGGCTGCTGAAATACGAGAGCATCCTGCTGCTGGTGCTGCGCCTGCTCTACCTGCAAAAGCGGGAGAGCCTTGCCGCCAGCGCTGATCAGGTGCTGGTCACGGTGGAAGAGGTGCAGACGGAGCTGCAGAAGATGAACCTGCCCCGGCGGCTGGACCAGCGCACGCTGGAGGAACTGATGCGCACCCTGCGCAGGTATAATCTGGCCCGCCCGGTGGGGCGGCTGACCGGTCTGGACAGCCGCATCGAGGTGTTCCCCACTGTGCTGCTGGCCCTGCCGGACGCAGACCTTGCCGATGCCGCCGCCGAGAGCAGCCGCACCCGGAACGAGCTGGCCCTGTACGAACGCCCGGAGGGCGAATCCAGTGCGGAGGATGAAGAATGATCGAATTAAAACGCCTGAAACTCATCAACTGGCACAACTTTGAGAACGTCACCTTCGACTGTGCCCGCCTGACCTATATGATCGGCGTCAACGCCGTGGGCAAGACCACCATTCTGGACGCCATCCGCTACTGCCTGACCACCAACCGCAATTTCAATGCCCTGGGCAATAAAAAGAGCGGCCGCACCCTGCAAGGCTCCGTCCACGCCAAGCAGCGCGGCGAGAACGCCTACCGCCGCCCCGGCCGGACGGTGGCCTATATCGGTGCTGAGTTCTGGGACAGTGTCAAGCGGACGCCCTTCGTCATCGCGGTGCGCGTCGAGTCCGAGGGGCCCATGCAGGAGCTCCACCCCGGCGACCAGACCTGGTACATCTCCGAGGACGGCATCACGCTGGAAAAGCTGCCCTTCCTTGATCCGCGCACCGGTGCCCCCAGCGCCAAGGAGGACTTCAAGCCCGCCGTGGGCCGCCTGTCCTACACCCGCAGCCCCAGCGAGGCCCGGGACCGCATCTGCCGTGCTCTGGGCATTGGCCGCGCCTCCAGCCCGCTGGGCAAAAAGTTCAATGAGGTGTTCCAGATGGGCACCAGCATGGACGAGATCCCGAACTTCCGGGAATTTCTGTATCAATACATCCTGCCTCAGCCGGAACTGGATCTGGACGCGCTGCAGGGCGACCGGGTGGAGCTGGAAAACCTCCACGCCGTTCTGGCCGAGGCCCAGACCCGTGCCGCCGCACTGGAACAGATCGTGGCGTATGGCCGGGAAGCTGCTGCCAAAGAAACGGATGCCCTTGTCAACCGGGGCGCGGCCCTGCTGGCCCGCGCCGAAGCGGATGCCGGTGAGGATGCCTCCTGGCAGAGCCATCTGGATGCAGGCCGCCGCCAGCTGGCTGACCTGAACGCAAAATACGAGGCCGCCAAGAACGCCGAAGCCGAAGCCCGCCGGGCCTATCTGGCGGCCCACGGAGCGGCCGGTGACAGCGGCGCGGGCCGGGCGCTGGATGCCCTGACCGAGGAGCTGGCCCGGAAAAAGAGCGCGCTGGATGCAGCAGCCCGGACAAGGAACGGTCTGGAAGCGACTGCAGATACCATCACCGGCCTGCTGACCCAGCTGAACCGCAGCGGCTTTGCGGTGGAGAAGGAGCTCTGGCCCCAGCGCCTGACGGCGGAACATCTCCCCGCCCTGACCGAGGCACTGGCCCGCATCGAAAAGCCGCTGGAGGAGCAGTATTTTGCTGCCCGGCAGGCTTCGGCGGATCTGGCAAAAGAGCAGGAGGCCCTGCGGGCCGAGCTGAACGCCGTGTCCGGCGGCAAGTGGGTCTACCCCCACGGCGATGCTGCCACCAAAGTGCGGGATGCCGTGAATGCCGAGCTGAAAAGCCGCGGCATGACAGCGGATGCAAAGATCTTCTGTGAGCTGCTGACCGTGGCCGACGAGAGCTGGCAGGATTGTGTGGAAGCCTGCCTGGGTGACCGCCGGTTCGATATCCTTGTGCCGCCTGCCCACTACGCCGCCGCCAAGAGCGCCTTTGTGGCGCTGGGCGACCGGGTGGGGCCCATCAGCCTGCTGGATACCCCGGGCATCCGCAAGGCGGACCGCCATGCGGAGACAGCCCCCGCCGACAGCCTTGCCGCCCAGGTCACCAGCGAAAACCCGCTGGCCGCACAGTATGCGGACACCATCCTGCGCCGCATCGTCTGCTGTGATACCCCCGATACGCTGGAGCATTTCCCCGACAGTGCCACCCGGGACCTGCTGCGCCACCATCCCTTCCGGCTGGAACGCCTGCGCAGGCCCCAGCGCTATATCGGTCTGGATGCCCGCAGGGAGCGTGCCGAAGCGCTGGAAGCACAGCTTGCCGCCCAGGCCGACCGCTGCCGCGAAGCCGCCCAGACCGAAAAGACCCTGAAATCTGCCTACAACCAGTACCAGAACGTCCTGCGGGGCCATGCGCTGGAACAGCTGGCCGAACTCTGGGCCAGCCGGGCCGCGCTGGATGCCGCCCGTGCCGACTACGCCGCGCAGGAGCAGAAGCTGGCCGACTGCCGCGAGAACCCCATGCTGCAGCAGCTCTACCGCGAGGAAGAAGCCCGGGAAGCCGCATGGGAGACTGCCCGCAAGGCCGTGGAGCAGGTGGGCGGCGATATCCGCGTCTGCGAAAAGCAGATCGCATCCTGCGAGGCAGAGCAGGGTAAGGCGGTGGAGACCGCCGCACAGAGCCGGGAGGCGGCAGAGGCATTCTTTGCACAGCACCCGCTGCTGGAGCCTCTGGCACAGGAGCGCAAAAAGGGCCTGATGACGGGCGGGCGCACGGCCCGTGCCGCCGCGCAGACTGCCGAAAAGGCACAGACCAGGCTGGACGATGCCCTGCGAGCGTATCTCACTTCCACGCTGGAACCCGCCCAGAGGGATTACAACGAGCACTACGTCTGCGATTATCCGCTGGGTCTGGCCGGGGTGGAGCAGTACCGCGCCCAGCACGACAGCCTTGTCCGCATTGATCTGGAACGCTACGCCGCCCGGCTGGAGCAGGCACAGCGGGACTGCAAGGACCGTTTCCGCAAAGATATCCTCTTCCGGATGAAGGATGATATCTTCAACGCCCGCCGCCAGTTCCGGGAGCTGAACAAGGTGATGGAGCAGCTGACCTACGGCGAGGAAGTCTACCGCTTTGAGCTGGAGCCCAGCCGGGACCCCCAGCTGGCTGCCTTCTATCAGGTCATTGTGGACAAGGGCAACCAGCAGATGACCGATGGCGACTCGCTGGACAACCTTGCCGCCACTGCCGACCCCGTCTACGAGCGGCAGGTGGACACGCTGATGGAAAAGATCATGGCCGATGTGGATGAGAACACCCGGGCCCGGCAGGAGGGTCGCACCACCTCCGGTGCCACCCTCTCGGATTATGTGGACTACCGCACCTATCTGGACTATGACATCAAGGTGACCAACACCGTCTCGGGCCAGCAGGCCTATCTTTCCCGCGTCAGCCGCGATTCCTCCGGTGGCGAGAATCAGGCTCCCTTCTATGTGGCCATCTGCGCCAGCCTGCTGCAGATCTATCAGAAGAGCGAGAACAGCATCCGCCTTGTCCTGCTGGACGAGGCCTTCAGCAAGATGACCAGTGACCGCATCCGCCCCATGATGGAGCTGTTCCGCCGCCTGCAGCTGCAGGTGCTGCTCATCTCCACCGTGGAAAAGAGCACGGCCATCCAGCCCTACTGCGACATTACCTATTCCATCGTGCGCCACGGCGATGCCAACGCCATTGCGCCGTTCTACCGGGCCGGCACCCTTGCCGATGCCCCGGAAAAGGAGACTGAATATGAATAACACCCTTGCAAACATCTGGCTCTTTGCCACCCACTGGACCAAGCTGGATGCCTTTGATACCGAGGAAGAGCTCAACGATGAACTGGAGCTGCTCCAGCGCCAGAGCCTGCCCACCAAAGTCCGTCAGGTCACGGACAAGGAAGGCAGGGAACAGTTCCTCCTTTACGTCAAACAGGCCGACCGCGATTACGCCCGCTATTGCACCGGCTGGCGGCCCGGCGGGATGATGTGATCCACCCTTGCAAAAAGGAGAATCTATGTCAAAACAGAAAATTCAACTTTCGGATCACTTTGATTATTCACGGCTGATCCGTTTTGTGCTGCCCTGCATCGGCACCATGCTGTTCACCTCCATTTACGGCATTGTGGACGGCCTGTGCGTCTCGAATTTTGTGGGCAAAACGGCCTTTGCGGCAGTCAACCTCATCATGCCCGTGCCCATGCTGGTGGGCACAGTTGGCTTTATGCTGGGCACCGGCGGCAGCGCCATTGTGGGCATCACGCTGGGCGAGGGCGATAAAGCCCGTGCCGACCGCTATTTCAGCCTGTTTATGTCAACGGCGCTGATCGCCGGCATCGTGCTGTCCGTGCTGGGGATGCTGCTGCTCCGGCCGGTGGCCCTGATGCTGGGTGCAGAAGGTGAGATGCTGGACTACGCCCTGCGCTATGGCCGGGTGCTGATGCTCAGCCTGCCCACCTTTATCCTGCAGAATATGTTCCAGAGCTTTTTTGTCACCGCCGAAAAGCCGCATCTGGGCTTTTACTTCACGGTGGGCGCGGGCTGCACCAACATGGTGCTGGACGTGCTGCTGGTGGGCATCCTGCACTGGAGCGTGGAGGGTGCCGCCATTGCCACCATGCTCAGCCAGGTGGTGGGCGGCCTGCTGCCGGTGTTCTACTTCCTCAACCGGAAAAACACCAGCCTGCTCCACCTCTGCCGCCCGCAGTTTGAGGGCGGTGTGCTGCTGAAAGCCTGTGTGAACGGCTCCTCTGAGCTGATGACCAACCTTTCCATGTCGCTGGTGAACATCTTGTACAACTATCAGCTGCTCCGCTTTGCGGGCGAGGATGGTGTGGCCGCCTATGGTGTGATCATGTACGCATCCTTCCTGTTCGTGGCGGTGTTTGTGGGCTACGCCGTGGGCAGTGCGCCCATCGTCAGCTACCACTATGGTGCCAATAACCGCAAAGAGGTCAACAACCTCTACCGCAAGAGCCTGAAGCTCATCGGTGTAGTTGCGGTGGTAATGACCATCGGCTCCATGTTCATCATCCCCCATGTGGCCCGCTTCTTTGTGGGCTATGATGAAAACCTGCTCATTCTGACCACCCGGGCCTTCCGGCTCTATGGCCTGAGCTTCCTCATCATGGGCTTCAACGTCTATGCGTCCTCCTTCTTCACGGCCCTGGGCGATGGTGTGACCAGTGCGCTCATCTCGTTCCTGCGCACCCTGCTGTTCCAGGTGGCGGCGGTTCTGCTGCTGCCGCTCCTGCTGGGCATCGATGGCATCTGGCTGGCCGTGACAGCCGCCGAGCTGGCCGCTCTGCTGGTCAGCATCGGCCTGTTCATTACCAGAGACCAGCAGTTCCATTACCGCAAGGCGGAATAACCGCAAACAAAGAAAGGACCCTCGGCGGGTCCTTTCTTTGTTCAGAATGTAAACTCCACGAACTCGCAGTTTTTGATGCCTGCCGCCGCGTACTCCTCGTTGGTCATATCGTAAAAATAGGACTGCACCACCCGGGCAATGCCGTTGTGGGCCACCAGCAGGTAGGTCTTGTCGGTGTCGGCCCGGAGCTCGTCCAGCAGGTTGTAGATGCGCTGGGCCAGCTGCATCATGCTCTCGCCGCCGGAGTAGCGGTCGGCAAAGTGGGTCTTGGAGATGCGGAACTCCTCGCCGTCCCGGGGCGTGCCCTCGTAGCGGCCAAAGCACTGCTCCCGGAGCCGGGGCTCACACCGGGCAGGAATGCCGGTGGCCTCTGCAATGGCCCGGGCGGTGTCGGCGGCGCGGGACAGGGGAGAGTACAGGATCTCATCGATGCGGAGACCGCTGGCCCGGAGTTTTTCGCCCAGCTCCCGGGCCTGGGCGCGGCCTTTTTCGGTCAGGGGGCTGTCGGTCATGCCGCAGATCTTGTTTTCCACGTTCCACACGGTCTCGCCGTGGCGGGTGAAATAGACCTTGTGCACCGCCTTGGTCAGTCTGTGATCCCGCAGGGTGACAGTGCTGCCCTCGTTGATGTCCAGCCGGGTCAGCTCGGCATCCGGGTAGGGGAGAACCCGCTGTGTGCCGTCGGCAGCCTCCAGCAGGACATCACAGAGCACGGGCTGGCCCTCGGGCAGCTCCTCGCAGCCATAAAGCTGCTCCTCAATGCGCAGAACGCGGTAGTTTTTTTCTTCCATCCTCTTCGACCTCTTTCGGGCAGATTGTTTCTTACATTATAAAACGGCAGCGGGGCCCCGTCAACGCTTGACAGCCCCGTGTGCCGCCTGATAAACTAGACGCAAGGGATAAAAACGCCAAAAGGAGAGAAAAAGTTGAACATTACAGAACTGCGGTATCTCGTCGCCATCATGGAATGCGGATCTGTGAGTGCGGCGGCAAAGCGGCTGTATGCCGCTCAGCCCAACGTGAGCAAGGCGCTGAAAAATCTGGAAGAAGAATACCATCTCCGCATTTTTGAGCGGTCATCCACCGGCATGATCCCCACGGAGCAGGGGCGGCATTTTATCGAGCAGGCCGAGCGGGTGCTGCGGGAGGTGGACAGGCTGGACCGGAGCGTGCAGGAGGAGCAGGAGCGCTGCGCCGAACTGCGGGTAATGATCCCCCACGCCACCTATGCCTCCTATGCGGCGGTGGATTATCTGGAGCAGGCGGCCTCCATTGAGCGGCTCCACATCCACATCCGGGAGGGCGGCTCCATGGAGGCACTGGATCATGTCCTGCGGCAGGGGTATCATCTGGCTCTGCTGCGGTACGCCGTGGAGGATGACGAGCACTATACCCATTACTGCGCCCGGCGGGGCCTGAAAATGGAACCCATTATGGATTTTGAATACAGTCTGCTGACCAACCGGGACGGCCCGCTGGCCCGGAAGGCGATCCGCGACCTGTCTGAGCTGGACAAGTATATGGAGATCCTCCACGATGATTTCCAGCTGCCCGGCGAGGAGGGCGGCGACGGTGTGCGCTGGCATGTCAACCCGGAGCGCCGCATCCATGTGTATGAGCGGTGCAGCCAGTTCTCGATCCTGCAGCGGCTGCCCACGGCCTACATGTGGGCATCGCCCATGCCCCGCAGGGCACTGGAGCAGTACCATCTGGTGCTGAAGAAGTGCCCGGCCCAGCGCCAGCAGATGCGGGATGTGCTGGTCTACCCGGACAAGGGCCGCCTGCGCCCCGAGGAGCAGGCCTTTGTGGATCTGCTCCACAAGGAAGCGGCTTCCACCGTGAAATAAAGGGGCTTTCCGGCTAAGGTACGGCAAAGGTTGCTTCCTTTGAAATTGACAGAAAAACCAATAAATGGATGAAAAACCGGGCGAAAATGAGCGCCCGGTTTTATTTTTGCTGATAAATGGTCAAAAAATAAACGGAAAAGCGGCAAAAATTCTTTGCAGCTATATCGGAAACCATATGGCCCCATGCCGGAAAGATATTTCTCCGCTGGAAAAAAGTGTGCTACCATGAGGCCAGAAAAGAGCCCCGGGTATGCGGCAGAATGGGGCCGCAGCCGGCAGGGGCAAAAAGGAGGTTTCTGGTATGATTAGTTTCCTGCTCTGTCTTGCGATCCTGGTGGGCGGATACTTCGTCTATGGCAAGATCGTGGACAATACCTTCGGCCCGGACGACCGTGAAACGCCTGCTGTGCGCATTAACGACGGCGTGGACTACGTTGTGATGCCCCAGTGGAAGCTGTTCCTCGTCCAGCTGCTGAACATTGCGGGCCTTGGCCCTATCTTTGGTGCCATGCAGGGCGCTCTGTGGGGCCCCGTGGTGTTCCTGTGGATCACCTTCGGCACCATCTTTGCCGGTGGTGTGCATGACTACTTCTCCGGCATGATGAGTGAGCGCAACGACGGTGCTTCCATCGCAGAGATCACCGGCAAATACTTAGGCCCCGTGATGCAGAACGTGATGCGTGTGTTCTCTGTTGTGCTGCTGATCATGGTGGGCACCGTGTTCGCCGTTGGCCCTGCCGGTCTGATCGTTGAGCTGTGCAGCCAGAGCGGCGCATCCGGCGTGATGACCTCGCTGCTGTTCTGGCTGGTCATCATTCTGACCTACTACTTCATCGCGACCTTTATCTCCATCGATGCGGTCATCGGCAAGATCTACCCCGTGTTCGGCATCTGCCTCATCATCATGGCCATCGGTGTCATCTTTGGCATCTTCACCAACCCTGCCTATACCATCCCTGAGATCTGGGATCACTTCGGCAGCATGCACCCGTCAGGCACGCCCATCTGGAGCTTTATGTTCATCACGGTTGCCTGCGGCGCAATCTCCGGCTTCCACTCCACCCAGTCGCCTCTGATGGCCCGCTGCATGAAGAGTGAGAAGCAGGGCCACTTCGTGTTCTACGGTGCCATGGTCTGCGAGGGTGTCATTGCCCTGATCTGGGCCGCTGCAGGCTGCTCTCTGTACAAGGTCACCGATGGCCTGAACACCGGTCTGGCACAGGCACTGGCAATGGGGCAGTCCAAGGCTATCTATGATGTCTGCTCCAAGACCATGGGCGGCGTGGGCATCGCACTGGCCATGATCGGCGTGGTCGTCTGCCCCATCACTTCCGGCGATACCGCCTTCCGTTCTGCCCGCCTGACCCTGGCCGACTGGTTCAAGATCGATCAGGACAGCTACGGCAACCGCCTGAAGCTCTGCGTTCCCGTGCTGGGCGTGGGCGCATTCCTGGGCATCGGCAACGCACTGGGCTTCATCAACTACACCGTAATCTGGCGTTACTTCAGCTGGACCAACCAGACGCTGGCCATGATCGTTCTGTGGGCCGCTTCCATGTACCTGTTCAAAGAGAAGAAGAACTACTGGATCACCGCAGTGCCCGCTACCTTTATGAGCGCTGTGTCCGCTACTTACTTCGTGCTGGCTCCCGAGTGCCTGGGCGGCCTGCTGAACCATAAGACTGCTGAGGGCGCTATCGTTTATAACACCGCAGTTGCTTACCCGGTGGGCATCCTCTTTGCGATCGCCATGCTGGCGCTGTTCATCTATGCGACCAAAAAGCAGACGGTGAAAAAGACTGCATAATTGACATTTCCCCCTCTTCAACCTTCCCGATACCCATTCACAACCGCAAAAGCCGCCTGCCGGGCCGTCCGGCAGACGGTTTTTTCTTGTGCAGAAAAACAACGAATTGCGGCAAAAAGAACAGGAATGCAGACAAGATGCACAAAAATATGCCAAAAAGTTTGGCAGGGTGTACTAAAAACGGAAAAACACCCGCTGAAACGATTTCGGCAAAGAAGTTTTGACGAGGATACGTTAAAAAATATTTGCCGGGATTCCCGGGAACGGCTGACTTATATAGTTTTTGATATAAGGGCCATTCTGGAAGGATATTACCAGATTTATGAAGATTGTGTTAACATAGGGCCAAGGAATGGCCGTGACGGGGCAGAATGGGGCTCCGGGCACGGACGATAAAAGGAGGTTTCTGGTATGATTAGTTTCTTACTCTGTCTGGCGCTCCTGATCAT
>OHUB01001075.1_pt1 | contig 11533 bp, 10 predicted proteins | sample 1579091 | NCBI WGS metagenome assembly OHUB01 (sample SAMEA3879566, study PRJEB24766) | human gut metagenome | biome: human-associated habitat; feature: feces | place: USA | collected 1985/1987
TGCAGGCGCTTTTGGAATTGACGGGAGAACGGGCAAGCGAGGCGGTGGTGGATCAGGTGTTCCACCGGTTCTGCGTGGGAAAGTGAATCGGGAAAGCAGGAATAGGGAGTAAAGTTCCATAGGATCCTTTCTGGGAAGCCCGAAAAGAACCAGTTTAAAATGGAGTTGATGCCAGAATGGAATATTTAGCAGGACAATACGACGTGGTGGTAATCGGCGCCGGCCACGCGGGAATTGAGGCGGCGCTGGCCGCCGCCCGTCTGGGCTGTAAAACCGCCGTGTTTACTATTAATATGGACGCGGTGGGGAATTGCCCCTGCAATCCGTCTATTGGAGGCACCGCTAAGGGACACCTGGTGCGGGAAATCGACGCCTTGGGCGGAGAAATGGGAAAAACCGCAGATCAGTGCCTGCTGCAAATGCGGATGCTCAACCGGGGAAAGGGCCCGGCGGTCCACTCTCTGCGGGCGCAGATCGACCGGAGAAAATACAGCGAGGTTATGAAGCACAAGCTGGAGCTTCAGGAAAATTTAGACCTCCGTCAGGGCGAGATTACGGAAATCCGCAGGCTGGGGGATGACCGCTGGCAGGCGGTGACCCGGATGAAAGCCGTATTTGAGGCGAAGGCGGTGATCGTGGCTACCGGCACCTATTTAGGAGGCCGAATCTATGTGGGAGAGGTTTCCTATGAAAGCGGCCCGGACGGCACCTTTCCGGCGGCGTTTTTGGGAAAAAGTCTGAAGGAGCTTGGGCTTCGCCTGCGCCGGTTTAAGACCGGCACCCCAGCCCGGGTGCTGAAGAGCTCCATTGATTTTTCCGGACTTCAGGAGCAGCCGGGGGAGGACCCGGTGATTCCTTTTTCTTACGATACCGCAGAGCCTCTGGAAAACAAGGCGGTCTGCCATATCAGCTGGACCAATGAAAAAACGAAGCAGATCATTTTGGAGAATATACACCGTTCGCCCTTATACGGGGGAAAGATCGAGGGGGTAGGCCCCCGGTACTGTCCCAGCCTGGAGGATAAGATTGTCCGGTTTGCCGATAAGGAACGGCATCAGCTGTTTATTGAGCCATGCGGTGAAAACACGGAGGAGATGTATTTACAGGGAATGTCATCCTCTCTGCCGGAGGAGGTGCAGCTTCAGTTTTATCATTCCATTAAGGGACTGGAGCACTGCCTGGTGATGCGCTGCGCTTACGCCATTGAATACGACTGTGTGGATCCGCTGCAAATGGCGGCCACCCTGGAATTTATGGACTACCCTGGCTTATACGGAGCAGGGCAGTTTAACGGCAGCTCCGGCTATGAGGAGGCCGCCGCCCAGGGCCTGGTGGCCGGAATGAACGCGGCGCTGAAAATCAAGGGCCGGGAGCAGGTTGTTTTGGACCGGGCCAGCTCGTATATCGGCACCTTGATCGACGATTTGGTGACCAAGGGAGTGGAGGATCCTTACCGGATGATGACCTCCCGTTCGGAATATCGACTGGTGCTGCGCCAGGATAACGCCGACGAGAGGCTGACGCCTTTAGGCAGGGAAATCGGTTTAATCAGCGACAGCCGCTGGAACCGTTTTGTGGAAAAGCAGGAGCTGAAAAGAAAAGAGCTGAACAGGCTGAAAAAGACTTCTCTCCCTCCTACCAAGGAACTGAATGAGATTTTGGTTTCACGTGAAACATCCCCGGTGGAAACGGGGATCCGCCTGCTGGAGCTTCTCAAGCGGCCCCAGGTGGATTACGCCTGCCTGGCCCCGGTGGATACCACCCGGCCGGATCTAGACCCGAACATTTTTGAACAGGTGGAAGTGGAAATTAAATATGAGGGCTATATCCGGCGGCAGAAATCCCAGATTGATGAAATGCGCCGTTTGGAAGGAAAGCGTCTGCCAAAGGAGCTCGATTATCAGGAAATCCACGGAATTTCCTCCGAGGCCCAGGAAAAGCTGAACCGGGTTCGTCCGGGAAATATCGGCCAGGCCTCCCGGATTTCCGGCGTCAGCCCGGCGGATATTTCAGTACTGCTGATTTGGCTCAGCCAGAACGGAAAGGCGGTAAAATGATTGGCAATCCCTGCGGCTGAGTTGTTTTAGCAGCAAGGGCTTCAAGGATGAATTTACAAAGCGGAAAAAATGGAAATTTGTCCTGTTTTCGCGGATTCGTTTTCTCTAAAGGGGAGTGCGGCTGTGAAAGCAGGCTTTTTCCTTATCAATTGTTCCGGTTAGCAAAATGGCCGCGGGCTTCAAAATGACTGCGGCGCCATGCATAATCGGGAGACAATATCATTTTAAATTCCTGTGTTAGATTAAGACGGAGTTTTTTTGTTTATCGATAGAAAAGGGGGCAAAGGATGATCGACCGGGAAAAGCTGAAAGCGTACTGCGAGGGCTTTGGAGTGCTGTTAAGCCCGGAACAGCTGGATCAGTTTGACGGTTACTGCCGTCTGCTGCTGGAGTGGAATAAAAAAATGAATCTGACCGCGATCCGGGAACCGGAGGAGGTTTTGATTAAGCATTTTGTAGACAGTTTGGCGCTGCTGGGATTCGCGGAGCTTCCCCAGGGGGCGAAGCTGATCGACGTGGGGACGGGAGCCGGATTTCCAGGCCTGCCCTTAAAAATTGCCCGGCCGGATTTGAGGCTGGCTCTTTTGGACAGCTTAAAGAAGCGATTAACGTTTTTGCAGGCGGTCTGCGGAACACTGGGGCTGGATGCGGACATTATCCACAGCCGGGCCGAGGATGGTGGAAAACTTTCCGGCCTGCGCCAGAACTTTGACGCCGCGGTTTCCAGGGCGGTCGCTCCTCTGAATCTGCTGGCGGAGTATTGTCTTCCATTTGTAAGGGTCGGCGGTATTTTCTTAGCGGCGAAGGGGCCGCAGGTAAAAGAGGAGCTTTCCCAGGCAGAAAAGGCATTTCAGCTGCTGGGAGGGCGGGCCGAAAAGACGGCGGAGTATTTTCTGCCTGACGGAAGCGGCCGCACGCTGGTGACAGTGAAAAAAGAAAGGGCTACTCCGGCGCTGTATCCCCGCCACGGCTCAAAAATTGCGAAAAAGCCCTTATAAACGACAAAACAACCTAAATTCTTTGCTCACAATACGACAGAATCCGCGCCCCATCCGTGATAGGATGATCCTAAGGAAATGGACAAGCATTGGAGGTGGCGCAGATGCGTTTACGGTCAAAGGAAGAAAATAGGGTGAGACAGATCCCGCTGGTGCAGATCTGTCCGGGGAAGGCGCAGCCGAGAAAAAATTTCTCCAACGAGGAATTGCTGGAGCTGGCTAGAAGCATTCAGGAAAACGGGGTATTACAGCCTTTAACAGTCCGCAAAGCGGGACTGGCCGGGTTTGAGCTGATCGCCGGAGAACGGCGCCTGCGGGCGGCGGCTCTGGCTGGAAGTGAAAAGGTGCCTTGTCTGGTAATTGATTGTGACGACCAGCAGGCGGCGATTTATTCTCTGCTGGAAAATTTACAGCGTGTGGATTTAGACCCCTTTGAAGAAGCGGAAGGCATCGAAAAGCTGATTCAGGAGTGGCACATTACCCAAGAGGAAGCCGCCAAGCGGCTGGGAAAAAAGCAATCGACCATTGCAAATAAGCTGCGGCTGCTCCGGCTGGCCCCGGAGGAAAGAGAAGCCATTCAAAGAGCGGGGCTGACGGAACGCCACGCCAGGGCTGTTTTGAAGCTGAAGGACGGAGGACTCCGGTCTATCGCTCTGCGGCATATGATAGAGCGGGGGTTAAATGTTAAGCAAACCGAGGATTTCGTGGAAAGGCTGCTGGAGAAAAACCGGGAACAGGAACGGAAAAGCCATCGGCGGATTATTATCAAAGACGTAAGAATTTTTATGAATACCATTAATAAGGCTGTGGATACCATGCGGCTGTCTGGAATCGACGCCTTTACCGATCAAAAGGAAACGGAAGAATACATAGAGTGCGTGGTGAGAATCCCCAAGGCAGCCGCTTTGGACAGGCACTCGGCATAGAAACAGCGTGCGACGAAAGTTCTTATAGATCCGGCGGAATCATTCCGCCGGCCTTTCCTTTTGCTGCTTTCAAGTCTTTTTATGGGGCTTTAGGGCACGCCGGAAAAAACCGGGATTGTTTTATTAAAAAGCGCAGCTTTTTAAGCGTTCCTAAAAAATGGAAAGCCGCCTGAAGCCGTTAGAGATAGAAAAGATACTTCCCTCCGCGAAATTTTAAAAATTAGAAAGCTTATGTTTCACGTGAAACATGAATTTTCTAATTTTTAAACGGAAGCCTTTTAAAAGAAAGCAAAAAGTGATATAATAAATCCGCTGCCGATAAAAACCGGCGGCCAGAACATGGCAAAACATGCTTGATCATGCGGACGCGCCTCTGCGTCCGTCCGTTTAAGAGTCAAATGAGCGTTACAGGCAAACGACCATGGATAGAGGATAACGCGGCGGCTTTGAATGTCCGCCGGCAGCATGAACGGCTATATAAGGGCTTGAAGCTGTGAAAAAATAAAAATTTCAGCCGACGGAAACTAAGGGAGGAAACAGGTATGGGGAAGATCATCGCTGTCGCCAATCAAAAGGGCGGCGTTGGAAAAACCACAACAGCGGTCAACCTTTCCGCCGCTATGGGCGAGAGGGGGCATAAAACTCTGCTGGTGGATATCGATCCCCAGGGAAACGCCTCCAGCGGAGTAGGAATCGACCGGAGAAGCGTGCCAAAATCCACCTATGAGCTTCTCATTGGGGAAGCGGGCGCCAAAGAGGCGCTGGTTCAAACCCAGTTTCCCAATTTAACCATTCTTCCCAGCAGCCTGAACCTGGCGGGCGCCGAGCTGGAGCTGGTGGACTTTGACCATCGGGAAGCCCGGCTGAAAACGGCTCTGGCTCCCCTTAGGGAGGAATATGAATATCTGTTCATCGACTGCCCGCCCTCTCTTGGAATGATCACCACGAACGCTCTCTGCGCGGCGGATACTCTTTTAGTACCGATTCAATGCGAATACTACGCCCTGGAGGGCCTAAGCCAGCTGATGAACAGCGTGCGGCGGGTTAAACGCCAGTATAACGAGCGCCTGGAGATTGAAGGGGTTCTGCTGACTATGTACGACGGCAGATTAAACCTGACCCAGCAGGTGGTGGAGGAAGTAAAAAAATACTTTCCCCGCAAGGTGTTCAGAAGCGTGATCCCCAGAAGCGTGCGCTTGTCGGAGGCCCCAAGCTACGGGGTGCCCATTATGTACTTTGATAAAAGCAACCGGGGAACAGAAGCCTACCGGAGCCTGGCGGAAGAGCTGGAAAAAAATAACCGGTAAAGGCATAAAAACGTTTCCGGAAAGTCAATGGAGAGCATTTTAAGGGAAAGCGGAATTTATTCGATAGGACAAGCCGCTGATTTGAGAAAAATCCGCGGCTTTTCGTAAGGATATAATTACGGCGGGCGCGGCCTATTGGTGAAAAAGAAAACAGCACTTTGGAAAAGGTCCGGCAGATAAAGGAGGAAAAGCTATGAAAAAGGCGTCCGTCCGGAACGAAGCAATTTCTATGTGATAGGAGGAATGTTATTTTGGCAGCGAAAAAAGGCGGGCTTGGCAAAGGCTTGGACGCGATTTTCATGGAAAACGCCACCGAGAACAGCAACAGCACCGTAACCTTAAAAATATCAGAGCTGGAGCCTAACCAGGATCAGCCTAGGCGGGAGTTTGACGACGAGGCCCTGGCGGAGCTGGCGGATTCTATCGCCCAGCACGGAGTGCTCCAGCCCCTGTTGGTAAGGCCTATCGCCGGAGGCGGCTACCAGATCGTGGCCGGTGAACGGCGGTTCCGCGCCTGCCGCATGGCGGGGGTCCAGGAGGTTCCGGTGGTGATTAGGGAGCTGAGCGACGGCCAGGTGATGGAGCTGGCGCTGATCGAAAACCTCCAGAGGGAGGATCTATCCCCCATCGAGGAAGCCCAGGGCTATCAGACCCTGATGGAGCACTATCACTTTACCCAGGAGGAGGTCAGCCGGTCCGTAGGAAAATCCCGTCCGGCCATCACCAACGCCATGCGGCTGCTCCGGCTGCCTGATTATCCATATGGTGTCCGGCGGAAAGCTGAGCGCGGGCCATGCGAGAACCCTGCTGGCCTTTGAAAGCGAGGACGACCAGCTTCAGGCGGCCCAGCTGGCGGTGAAGCAAGGCCTTTCCGTGAGGGAGCTGGAAAAGCTGGCGAAAAAGGCCAACGCCGTCCTCCACGGCGGGGACGAAAGGGCCAAAAGGGTAAAGAAGCGTCCTGTTTTCATTGAGGAAGTGGAGCTTTCCCTCAACGAGCATTTGGGAAGGAAGGTCAAAATTCAAGAAAAAGGCAAGGAAAAGGGAGTTTTGACCATTGAGTTTTACAGCCAGGAGGATTTGCAGAATCTAGCACGCCTGTTAGGCGGAGAAGAATAAAAAGGGGTAAAAAGCTATGTTAGACATTAAAATGATTCGTACCGATGGAGAAAAGGTAAAGGAGAGAATCCGCAAACGGGAAATGAATCTGGATTCCATCGTGGATGAAATTCTGGACATTGACAAAAAGCGCCGTGAGCTGACCGGCGAGGTGGAAAGCAAAAAAGCGGAGCAGAACGCGGACAGCAAAAAGATCCCCCAGCTGAAAAAGGCGGGAGAAGACACGGCCCCCCTGATGGAGCGTATGAAGGCGCTTTCCGCGGAAATCAAGGAGGGCGACGCGAAACTGGCGGAGCTGGAGGAAAAGCAGAAGGATCTGCTGCTTTCCCTGCCCAACCTGCCGGACGAGGACGTTTGTGCCGGCGGCAAGGAGCAGAACCAGCCTATCCGCTATTTTAAGGAGCAGCCTAAGTTTGACTATGAGCCGAAAAACCACGTGGAGCTTTGCGAAGGCCTGGGGATGATCGACTACCAGCGGGGCGCAAAAATCGCCGGAGCCGGCTCCTGGCTGTACCGGGGCTGGGGCTCCCGTTTGGAATGGGCGCTCCTTAATTTCTTTGTCAACGAGCATATCAAGGACGGTTATGAGTTTATTCTGCCTCCCCACATGCTGGGATATGAGTGCGGCTATGTGGCGGGCCAGTTCCCGAAATTTGGTGACGAGGTCTATTGGATCGAGAATCCTACCAGCTCCGACCGGAAATTTATGCTGCCAACCGCCGAGACCGCGCTGGTCAACATCCATCGCGACGAAATCCTAAGCGAGGAAGACCTGCCGAGAAAATATATCGCTTACACCCCCTGCTACCGGAGAGAGGCCGGCAGCTACCGTGCGGAAGAAAGGGGCATGATCCGGGGCCACCAGTTCAATAAGGTGGAAATGGTTCAGTATACCACCGAGGATCAGTCGGACGCCGCCTTTGAGGAGCTGGTCGGCAAGGCAGAGCGGCTGGTCCAGGAGCTTGGCCTCCACTACCGCCTGAGTAAGCTGGCGGCAGGCGACTGCTCCTTCTCTATGGCGCGAACCTACGATATCGAGGTTTGGATTCCCAGCATGGGCATCTATAAGGAGGTAAGCTCCGCGTCCAACGCCAGGGATTACCAGGCCCGCCGCGGCAATGTCAAATACCGGGGCGCCGATAAAAAGCTGCATCTGGCCCATACTCTGAACGCCTCCGGTTTGGCCACCAGCCGGGTAATCCCAGCGATCGTGGAGCAGTATCAGAACGACGACGGTTCCGTCACCGTTCCCGAGGTGCTGCGCCCCTATCTGGGAATCGACAGAATCGAGAAGCAGCGGTAAAAGCGCCGATGAGGGAGGTCCGGCGGAGGCCGGACCCCCAAAGCCTGCGGGCAAGCCCTTCATGGCTGCGGGGGAGTCAAACCCTCCGGCTTTGCCGGAGGGTTGAGCAGGCCCGATAAGGGCCCGCTGCCGGCCGGCGTCTCAAGACGCGCCGAAACTTTTTTCTCCTGCATCACTTGCTCCGCCGCTATTGATATAGCATCCCTCCCGCTATTGGCAACTTGCACAATTTGTACGGTTGCTATTTGTCAACTCGCTTCGCTCGCGACTTGCAGCTAAAGCTTTTTTACCCTCACCAGCAGTGCTGGTGGTTCTGTTCGCTGAAGCTGCACCAACAAAAGGATTTTATCAGTTTAATTCTTTTATTGAATTAAACTGATAAAGCAATAAATTAGGGAATGAGGCCAAAAAGCAGAAAAAATGGGGAAAGTTCCTCGTGATATTTTCTATGCGGAACTACTTGAAAAACAGGGTTGTTTTTGCTAAAATTAAGGTTATATAAATTAAGGCTGGAGGGGAAAATCCAGCCTTGTTTTGAACGCTGAGGCAAGGGGAAAGATCAATAACTGAACAAGGAGGACCGTATAGGATGTTAAACACTAATTTTCAAGAGAAGTTTGTCAAAGAAGGCCTGACCTTTGACGATGTCCTGTTAATTCCAGGAGAATCCAACGTACAGCCCAAGGAGGTAGACGTAAGCACCTGGCTGACCAAGAAGATCCGTTTAAATACGCCGCTGATCACCGCCGCCATGGATACGGTGACAGAAGCCCGCATGGCCATCGCCATTTCCAGAGAGGGCGGCGTTGGCATCATCCACAAGAATATGACGATTGAGCAGCAGGCAGACCAGGTAGACCGGGTAAAGCGGTCCGAAAACGGGGTAATTGTCAACCCGTTTTTCCTTTCCCCAAACCATTATGTCAGCGACGCCAACAATCTGATGGCAAAATACAAGATCTCCGGCGTGCCGATTTGTGAAAACGACAAGCTGGTGGGCATCATCACCAACCGGGACCTGCGGTTTATGACCGAGCAGGATTACAGCCAGCGGATCGCCGAGGTAATGACCAGGGAAAACCTGGTGACCGCTCCGGTGGGCACCACCCTAGAGGAGGCCCAGGAGATCCTGCGAAAGCATAAAATTGAAAAGCTGCCCATTGTGGACGGCGAGGGACGCCTCAAGGGCCTGATCACCATTAAGGATATCGAGAAGGCGGTTCAATATCCCAACTCCTCCAGGGATCAGAATGGACGGCTTTTGTGCGGCGCTGCCATCGGCGCTACCCCGGATGTACTGGAAAGGGTGGCCGAGCTGGTAAAGGCCCAGGTGGACGTTCTCGCTCTGGATTCTGCCCACGGACACAACAGCAACGTGGTGGAGACCGTCCGCAAGGTAAAGAAAGCTTATCCCGATGTTCAGCTGATCGCGGGCAATATCGCCACCGCCGAGGCCGCTAAGGCTCTGATCGACGCGGGCGCGGACTGCATCAAGGTCGGCATTGGCCCAGGCTCCATCTGTACCACCCGTGTGGTGGCGGGTATCGGCGTGCCCCAGATCACAGCGGTTTATGACGCCGCCTGCGAGGCTTCTAAATATGGCATCCCGGTGATCGCCGACGGCGGCATCAAGTACAGCGGCGATATCGTCAAGGCCCTGGCCGCCGGCGCCAACGTGGTTATGATCGGTTCTATGATTGCCGGCTGCGAGGAATCCCCCAGCGACAGCGAGATTTACCAGGGCCGCCAGTTTAAGGTCTACCGCGGCATGGGCAGCCTGGCCGCTATGGGACACGGCAGCAAGGACCGCTATTTCCAAAGCGACAACAAAAAACTGGTTCCCGAGGGCGTAGAGGGCCGGGTGCCTTATAAGGGCGCTTTGTCCGATACCGTGTTCCAGATGATCGGCGGCCTGAGGGCCGGCATGGGCTATACCGGCTGCGGCACCATTGAGGAGCTTCACGCGAAGGCTAAGTTCGTGAAGATCACTGGCGCGGGCCTGAAGGAAAGCCATCCTCACGATATTCAAATCACCAAGGAATCCCCGAACTATTCCTTATCGATTTAACCGCAGGAAATCCTGCCGGCGCCGCCGCCATTTCTCTGAAGGCGTTTGACCGCCTAAAAGAGGGCTGGCCTGCGGCCGAAGGAGCGGATTTGGCGCAGACTGCCAGACTCGCTTTATGAAAACGGCTGAAAAGGCCCGCCTCCTGTGTTGTGCAGGAGGCGGGCCTTTTGTCTGTTCTAAGAAGACAAGGGCTTTAGGGCCGGGGTGATTATAAAAAAACAGTAAGGACACGAGGAAGAACACAGGTAACGCAGCTTTTTATAGAAAATTTTATCCAGCCGCAGTTCTTTTTGCCAGAGAGCTTTGCGGTACAGCCATCATAGATACATTTCATCCCGGCCCTCTTTCAGACTTTTTCCAAGGTATAGGCCAAGAATGGCGGCCACCCCATAGATGAGCAGAAAGCCGAAAAAAGAGAAGCCATAAATGAACAAAAGGCAGAGAAAGAATAAAATTACTACCAAAAGTACAAAATACCAGTGGAATCCGTTGCGTACGCCAAATGCCATTGCGGCAATAAAAGAAATTCCCGGATTTAGAATCATTAGATCCGCTGTCAGCATACGCTCAATAACTTCTTCCTCCTGCTGCACCAGGATAAAGATCGGCGGAACAAAATAGACTAGAATCAAAATAATAGTGAAAGGGAATAGCTTTTTTAAGATTTTAACAAACTTTTCCATTCCGGATACTCCTTTAGTTACGGATAAAACCACAAAATATTGTGTGTAGAAAAAGCTGTAACATCAAGCGGCCGGTAATAACAAAATCCAATATTACAGAACGTTATGAGTTTTCAACTCTTTCAACAATTTGCGGTGGAAAACTTTTTTAGGTTAAGAAACCGTTGATTACTTTTTTAAAAAGACTCGGCTTTTTGCCGCAGGGCAAAGCCGGTTTGAGAGTCCAGGCTTAAAAGGGGAGAAGACGCTTAAAAACCGAGATAGCCGGCCCATTCTTCCTTTAAAATAGCTAAGTGGTCCACATCGTAAAAGACGCCGTCCTTCAGCAGCTCACGCCTGCCGGTGCCCTCGTAAAGAAAGCCCAGCTTTTCCATAACCTTCCGGGAAGCGCCGTTTTTCGCCATACACCTGCCTGAGACCCGGCAAAGGCCCAGCTCGTTGAAAGCAAAGGCCAGCATGGCGGAACAGGCCTCTGTGGCGTAGCCCAGGTTCCAGCAGTCCGGATTGACAAAGTAAGAAATAGCGCCGGAGCGCAAGGCGGGCTGAACATTGATCACGCCGCAGTTGCCAAGATAAGCCCCGGTGTGCTTGTCAAACATGCCGAATTCGTAGCTGGTACGGTTTTTTCTCGCGCTTTCCACAAACTGGATCCACCAATCCACCCGTTCCCGGGGATAATTCCGGGGAATAGCGTAGGTAGTATCATAGATTTCCTTCCTTCTCAGGACCTGCCATACGCTGTCAGCGTCGGAAGGGCGATAGGGCCGAATCAGAATTCTAGCGGTTTCTATTTGGTTCATGGCGGTCCCTCCTTAAAGTAAAACAAATTCCATTTTCTTACTGATTATACTGTATCACATCGTGGTTTTTTCCACAAGAACGCAAAATTCCCAAAACAACTATTTTTCTTGTGGTTAAATTGAGAGATTGTGAAAAAAGCCTTGACAAACCTGTCCTATATATATTATAATAAATCTCGCTCACTGAATAGTGGCGAAATATGGCGGCATAGCTCAGCTGGCTAGAGCATTCGGTTCATACCCGAAGTGTCGATGGTTCAAGTCCATTTGCCGCT
>OHUB01001083.1_pt1 | contig 11443 bp, 8 predicted proteins | sample 1579091 | NCBI WGS metagenome assembly OHUB01 (sample SAMEA3879566, study PRJEB24766) | human gut metagenome | biome: human-associated habitat; feature: feces | place: USA | collected 1985/1987
GAGCGCCCGACCGATCCCGAGAAGAGAACCGTCGTCACAGACACGGCTCTGCTCTACTTCTCCTCCGGCACAAGCGGAATGCCCAAGATGGTGCGCCATGATTTCTCCTCCGCTCTCGGTCAGATAACGACCGCGAGATATTGGCAGTGCGTCAAGGAGAACAAAATACATATGACCCAGACCGACTCCGGCTGGGCAAAGTTTGCATGGGGCAAAATCTACGGTCAGTGGATCTGCGGCGCGGCTGTCGGCGCATATGACACCGAGAAGTTCCACCCGATCGATATGATCGAAGCTATGGAGCGTATCCACCCGAGCACATTCTGCGCCCCCGCGACAATATACCGCTTCCTGATAAAAGAGGATCTTTCAAAATACGATTTCAGCTACATTGAGCACGCCTGCCTCGCGGGCGAGCCGCTCAACCCCGAGGTTTTCCATCAGATAGAGAGACTGACGGGCATGAGAATATACGAGGGCTTCGGCCAGAGTGAATCTTCCGTCCTGCTCGCAAACTATCCGTGGGTCGAGATAAAGCCCGGTTCAATGGGAAAGCCCGCACCCGGTTATGATATCGCCCTGCTCGACGAAAACGGCGAGGAGTGCGAGGACGGTATGGTCGGTTCTATCTGCATCCAGGTCGATCAGGGTCATCCGACCGGACTCTTCCGCGACTACTGGCTATTACCGCGACGAAGAGAAGACCCGCGAAGCGTGGAGCGGCGGCGTATATCACACCGGCGACACCGCATGGCGCGACGGCGACGGCTACTACTGGTTCGTCGGCAGAAACGACGATGTTATCAAGTGCTCCGGCTACCGCATCGGTCCGTTCGAGGTCGAAAGTGCGCTGATGGAGCATCCGTCCGTGCTCGAGTGCGCAGTCACCGCTCTGCCGCATCCCGACCGAGGACAGGTCGTCAAGGCGACCATCGTTCTCGCCAAGGGCTATGAGCCGAGCGACGAGCTTGTCAAGGAGATACAGAACCATGTCAAGCACGCGACCGCACCGTACAAATATCCCCGCGTTGTCGAGTTCGTCAGAGAGCTGCCCAAGACCAGCAGCGGCAAGATAATGAGAACCGCTATCCGCGCCGCGGATATGCAGAAGCTCCAAAACGAAGGCAAATAAAATACAGCAAATACAGCAAAGCCCCGCCGGTTATCCGACGGGGCTTTACGCTTGCGATAAATAAGTGCAAAAATTTTTATACCCTCAAACTCCAATTATCAACATCACGCTTCACTGATTCTCGCCGCCACAAACATCACCAATATCAAAATAACCATAACACATATTATAAAGCCGAACGTGCAGGCGGCAAGCCCGCATATCCATAATGTCAGATATGCTTTTCTGCTTTCTCGCGTGATAAAAGAAATAATTACGCCGACAAATGAGAGTATCGGTCCTGCAATTATAACATCGGTATATGTGTATGGCGCGTGATTTGCGCTGTAAAAATAAATCGCAAATGCGAATAATGAGAGTGCGCCGAGTATGAGCGGCGTTGCAATAAATATTTTGTTTTCGGATATTTTATTCTTCATTGCCTGTCCCTGTGCTGTATTTACAAACAACAGCCGCAGCAAACTGCTGCGGCCGCTCGGTTTTTATATACGGTTCATTTGTTTTTTACATCTTCTCAAACCGCTCAACATCTGTCACGAACAGAGTTGCGCCGCCGACCTTGACTTTCTTGTCCTCAGCCTGCTCGGTGCGGGTCTTGCAGTTGCTGTTTATCAGCTCGACCGCATTGGCGAGCTTGTCGTCGTCAACGCCGATGAGCAGAGTCATGTTGCTGCTGCGCAGAAATCCGCCGGAGGTCGGGATCTTCGTGAATGAATATCCCGCTTCCCTGAGCGCGTCGCAGACGGGGTTTAGGTCTTTTTTGCCGATAACCGCTGTTATAAGTTTCATATCAAAAGCTCCTTTCGGGGATACTGTTTATGCCTTGAGCAGTTCGCAGAGGAAGCGCGTGCTGTTCTCCATGTCTTTTATTGAGATGTTCTCTGCTGTTGTGTGAACGTCTCGCATACCCGTGCCGATGTTGACAACGGCGATGTCGTGCAGTGCAATGTTTGAAGCGTCGCAGCCGCCGAGCGTCTTGGAGAGATACGGGCGGATGCCCGCCGCCTCGTATGCCGCGAAAATATCTTTTATGAACTGCGACTCGGGGTCAACGGTGAACGCGCCGGAGTGGCGTTCGCTGTCATATTCAAATGTGGTTCCGAACTTCTCGCATGCCTCTTTCATGACCGCGAGCGCGTCGGCGATGTGCTTCTGAACCGTGTCCTCGTCATATGAGCGGAACTCCATGTCAAACGACGCTTTGTCCGCTACGATATTGGTCGGGCCCTCGGAGACGAAATTGCTGATGTTCTGCACGCTTATGTCGTCAACATGACCCACGGGGATGTTCGCCGCCGCGTATGCCGCAGCCTTGAGTGCGTGTATGCCGTTCTCGGGGCATACGCCGGCGTGTGCCTTCTTGCCGAAGAAGCTTATCGACATAACTATATTTGCCGCGGCGGAGTTGACTATCTCGCCGATGTCCTCGCCGTCGAGCACAAGAGCTGTCTTGCTCTTTATCTTGCCGTAGTCCGCATAGCGCGAGCCGAGCATACCGACCTCTTCCGAGAGGGAGAACAGGACTTCGACGGGTCTGTTCTTTTCGCCGTTTTCCTTGAGCCTTGTGACAGCCTCGATTATCTCCGCTATGCCGGACTTGTCGTCCGAGCCGAGAATTGTCGTGCCGTCAGAATATATAACTCCGTCGCGCTCAACGGGTGTGACCGCCGCGCCGGGAGTGACGGTGTCGGTGTGGCAGGAGAGCAGTACGCTCTCGCCCTCGCCGGGGAGATAGCCGTATATGTTGAATCCGTCCGAGCCGCACTTCTTGCCGGCCTCTTCGTCTCGCTCAACCTCGAAGCCTGCTTCGATAAGCGCCTTTTCGAGTTCTATGCAGAATGCGCGCTCGTGACCCGTTTCGCTGCCTGTTGAAACAAGGTCGCAGAATGTTTTAACAAGTCTCTGTGTGCTCATATTTTCCTCCGTATCTTCGCGTTTTGCCTTGACAAAAAGCGTATATATGATATATTTCTATTGAAAGACAATCTTGAAATGTCTTTTGTTCAACTAAATAATACCACAGTTTTGCCGGGTTTACAACCTCGCAGAAGTGGATTTTTGTTTTTAAACCGAAAGGACTGATATTCATGGGATCGATATTCAAACTTACTGCCCTCGCAGGCGTCGCCGCGGGAGCATATGCGGTAGTCAAGAAGTTTGCGCCGAACATTCTGCCCGATAAAAACGAGGCGGAGGATATGGCGAAAAACGCGATTAACAGCGTCAAGCTCACTTTCCCGACCGATGAAAAATATTCAAACGGCACGGCTCTGACCCCGCCGATGGGCTGGTCGAGCTGGAACACTTTCAGAAACAGAATTGATGAGAAACTTATTCTCGAAACAGCCGAAGCCATGAAGGCGAGCGGACTCGCGGACGCGGGATATCAGTATGTCAATCTCGACGACTGCTGGCAGTCATCCATGCGCGACGAGAACGGCAGACTCCAGGGCGATTTTGCAAACTTCCCGAGCGGCATACCCGCGCTTGTAAAGAGCATAAACGAGCTCGGGCTCAAGCTCGGCATATATTCATCCAACGGATCGCTTACCTGCGAGGATTTACCCGCGAGCCTCGGCAATGAGGCTATAGATGCGGACACGTTCGCCGAGTGGGGAGTTGAATATTTTAAATATGACTTCTGCCACAATGTGCCTATCCCAATGCGTGCGCCCTATATTGAATATATCTGCGTCTCCAATGCCGACGGCTCTTTCGAGACTACTATTCCCGCAGACGATGCGGCTCTTTTCGGCGACGCGAAGATAATGGAGGACGAGCGCCTTGATTCCGGCAGATATATCTCCGGTCTCTCCGCCCACAGAGGTTCGGCGGTGTTCACTGTTGAAGTCCCGGAGGCTGGCGAATATTCACTCACCCTCGGAATCAGAAAGAAGAGCAACAGCTTCAAATATCTCGAAGTTACCGTCAACGGCGGCGATAAGTATACCACTACCGTCCCGCCGACCAAGGGCTCCACTGCCGACGGCAGACATCAGGTGAAAATAACCCTCGAAGCGGGCTCGAACACAATCGAGCTTGAAAACCCCGTCGCTTCGAGACAGGACAGCGCGGCTATCCAGTATGCTAAGATGGGCAGAGAGCTCATGCGTGCAACCGCCGAATATGCCGATAGAAACGGCACCGAGGAGCGCCCGATAGTCTATTCCATCTGCGAGTGGGGCAGAAACCTTTCGTGGCGCTGGGGCGCGGCGGCAGGCAACCTTTGGCGCACAACGCCCGATATCCAGGCAAACTGGAAGTCTGTTCTCGGCATATACGAAGTCAATGTCAATCTCTTCAAGTATTCCGGCAAGGGCAACTGGAACGACCCGGATATGCTCGAGGTCGGCAACGGCGATTTGACCGCAGAAGAGAACCGCAGCCATTTCACCCTTTGGTGCTTCATGGCGGCTCCGCTCATTCTCGGCAACGATGTGCGTGAATTTATCCGCGAGGACGGCACCGCCGACACGGAGAACGAGACGCTGAAAATACTCACCGACAGAGATATGATAGCTATCGATCAGGATTCGCTCGGCGAGCAGTGCAGAAGAATAAAGACGACTATCATAGCCGATACGCTCATAAAGCCGCTTGAAAACGGCGATGTCGCGGTTTGCTTCTTCAACAAGGGCAGCGACACAAGATATTTTGAGCACCGCATGGACGATATCGTCTGCCGCTCGTATATCACCACTCCGCTCGCGCAGGAATATGAGGTATATGACCTGTGGACAAAAGAGACTTCCGTCATCAACACAACGCTCAGCGCATTTGTCGAGCCCCACGGCGTCAAGGCGTTCAGAATAAGAGCGATAGCGGAGTAAAACTATGAATGATTTTATCGGCAAAAATTATACCGTCCCTCAGCTCGATCTGAGCGTGAAGCCGGAGGATACAGCGGAAAAATACGCTTATCTCTACGAACAGACCGTGGTCGATGACAGCGAAAGTTATCTCGGCCACCCCGACTCCGTCCTGCTCAAAAACGGCGATATTCTTACTGTATATCCCCACGGCCACGGCAAGGGCGCCGTTCTCAATAAAATAAGCGCGGACGGCGGGAGCAGCTACACAAAAAACATAGCCTCTCCGCCCGAGTCGTGGAAAAAATCGCTCGAGACACCGACTGTCTACCGCCTCGAATTTTCGGACGGCACGCCCGACAAACTGATTCTCATTTCCGCCAACTCCAAGTGGCCCGGAATGGACACCCCCGGCGGCTTCAACTGCTCCGTCTCCTGCGACGAGGGCGAAACATGGAGCGAGTTTGAGACATTTTATTCGCGAGCCGACGGCTATGAGCTTATTCCGATAGTCGCCATGGCGTCGCTGACAAGGCTCAAGGAGAACGGAAAATTTGTCGATAAATGGATGGGCTTTTTCCACGACGGCGATTTCTATAACTACAAAACCATCCTCAGCTTCACCCCCGATGGGTGCGTGCAGTGGAGCGAGCCGGAAAAATATTTCGCCGCCCACAGAGATATAGAACTGCGTTCGAATATGTGCGAGGTCGAAGTCATACGAAGCGACAGGGGAGAGGGCGACGAGCTCTGCCTCATCTCGCGCTCGAACACGAAGAAGGAAAATTCACTTATCTCGTTTTCGCGCGATGAGGGCAAAACATGGTCGGAACCCGTCCATGCCCCCGCAGCTCTCAACGGCGAGCGCCACAAGGCGGACTATCTGAAAGACGGCAGGCTGTTTATAACCTTTCGCTCGATAGAGCGTGACCCGGAAAAAGTGAAGTTCCATTCCGACAACGGCGACTGGTACAGCGAGGGCTGGATAGCGTGGATAGGCAGCTACGACGACCTGAAAAACGGAACCGAGGGCGACTATCGAATCAAGATAGCTCACACTTATCTCGACGGTCAGACCGAGCCCGAAATAGACGCGAACGCCGACACTGCCTATTGCGGCAATGTCGTGCTTCCCGACGGCACTGCGGTCACCTCGTCCTACGGCCGCTTCGGTGAGAAAAACGCGGACGGCAGCGACAAGACATATATAATCTCCAAGCGTATCAATCCGCGCGACACGGATGAGTTGGTGGGATTTTTGAAATAATAATCGGTTGAAATCCCTCCTTCCATATGTTACAATAAATTCAATAAATTACCGGAGGTGGACGCTGTGAGCAGATCGAAAAACGAAATTCTGCTTGCGGCGTCCGCGTTCATTCTGCTCGCCGCGGCAATATCTGCGGCATTCGCCCTGCGGTTCTCTCCAGACCGCGCCGGGAGTATAATTCAATATACTTCTTCACACAGCGGCGGAATAGACATAAACTCCGCCGACAAAGAAGAGCTGACCGCGCTCGACGGCATCGGAGAAAAGAAAGCCGAAAATATTATTGGCTACCGCGAGGAGCACGGAGAATTTATCTATCCGTGGGAGATAACGAATGTCGACGGGATAGGCGAAAAGACCTACGGCAAAATCAAAAACGATATCTGCGCCGAATGACGCAGAAGAAACGGGAGGAACGGATATGACAGGCATCTATAAAAAGTTCAAGAGCGGAACGGATATCCGCGGAATAGGCATCGGAAACGGCGACGAGCCGCTCTATATGAGTGATGAGTTCATCTCAAAGGCGAGCGCGGCGTTTGCTGATTTCCTCAGCGAAAAGACGGGCAAAGCGGTGGATAAGCTTACCGTTGCCATTGGCCACGACCCGCGCCTTTCGGCCGGGCGTATAAGCGCGGCGGTCGTCAGGGGACTCGCTCTGCGCGGGGTCAATATAATCGACTGCTCGCTCAGCTCAACTCCCGCCATGTTTATGGCTGTGCTCGATCTGCCCTGCGACGGCTCCGTTCAGATGACTGCGAGCCACCATCCGGGCGATAGAAACGGACTCAAATTTTTCACCGTCGACGGCGGACTCGATTCGCCCGATATCGCTTACATACTCGAAAAAGCCGAGGATATCGAACTCGGCGATGCTCCTGCCCAAATAACCTCGTGCGACCATATGAAGCAGTACGCCGCGCATCTGCGCTCGCTTATCTGCAAGGGCATCGGCGCGGACGAGGCCGACAAACCTCTTGCGGGTATGAGAATAATGGTAGACGCCGGAAACGGCGCGGGCGGATTCTACGCCTCCGAAGTCCTCGCTCCTCTGGGCGCCGATGTCTCGCCGAGCATGAATCTCGAGCCGGACGGCAACTTCCCCGTATATGTTCCGAACCCCGAGTCCTCCGTGATGATAGACAGTGCCGCCGAGCGGGTCAAACAGACAAAAGCCGATTTCGGCATTGTGTTTGACACCGATGTTGACAGAGCGGGCTGCATTCTCTCCGACGGCAGAGAGCTCAACCGCAACCGCCTTGTCGCCATGATATCGGCTGTTATACTTGAAAACGAGCCGGGCGCGGTTATAGTCACCGACTCCGTAACCTCCGCAGGACTCACGAAGTTCATCGAGGCGCATGGCGGCAAGCATATCAGATTTAAGCGCGGCTATAAAAATGTTATCAACAAGCAAATTGAGCTCAACAAAGAGGGCATCGACTGCCCGCTTGCGATAGAGACCTCCGGTCATGCCGCGTTCAGGGAGAATTACTATCTCGATGACGGCGCGTATCTTGTCACGAAGCTGATTATAAAAGCGGCTCTGCTCAAAAAGAGCGACGGCAGCCTCGAGAGCTTTATCTCCGACCTTGAAGAGCCGGCGGAGGAGCTTGAGCGCAGGTTCAAGATAGACCTTGAAGATTTCAAGCCATACGGCGAAAAAGTTATAGCCGACCTGAAAGCGCTCGCCGAAGAGCGCGACGGCTGGCAGGCGGAGAAGATAAACTACGAGGGCATCAGAATAAATACTGACAAAGATAACGGCGACGGATGGCTCCTGCTGCGCATGAGTGTGCATGACCCGATTCTCGTTTTGAATCTCGAGAGCAACACCGCGGGCGGCACGGGAAAAATGCTCGCCGATGTGACTGAATTTTTGAAAGCATACGACAAGCTGAACTGAGGCTGAAGGCGTGCGAAGCCCAAAAAGGCGGCGCACGCCGTTTTTTATACGTTTGCGTTCTTGACTGGAACGCTCGGTGTATGATAATATTATCAAAAGACTTTCATTTCCCGGGAGGGTCATTATGGCAAAAAATACAGAGAAAGAATTTTGGCAGGATATAGATGTATATTCCGTCAACACAGAGCCGCGAAGCGCGGCCGGTTTTCCGCGCGATGAGGCGTGGAAGAAAAAGACCGTCAGCCTCAACGGCGTCTGGAAATTCCATTATTGCGAGAGCGTCAACGATATCATCGAGGGCTACTATGCGCCCGATTTTGATTTGAGCTCGTTCGACGATCTCGAAGTTCCGTCAGAGTGGCAGATAAAGGGCTACGACACCCCGATATATACCAATATCAATTATCCCAAGGCAATCTCCACCACGAAGATCCCTTACATAAAGCCGGAGCTCAACTCCTGCGGACTCTATGTCCGCGAGTTTGAGGTCGCCGAGACCGAGGATAATATATTCATTCACTTCGGCGGCATCAATTCGAGCGGCGAAGTGTTTGTCAACGGAAAATTTGTCGGCTATTCTCAGGATACTTTCGACGAGTGCGAGTACGATATAACGGACTTTGTTCATCCGGGTACCAACCGCCTCGCAGTCACCGTGCGCCGCTACTGCACGGGCAGCTATCTTGAGGATCAGGATATGTGGCGCCTCTCCGGTATCTTCCGCGATGTGACGCTCGTCTATGAGCCGAAAGTTTTCATAGAGGATATGTATATGCGCAGCGAGATGGCGGAGGATTTCAAATCCGCCGTGTTCAAGCTCGACTGCGTTGTCAAGGCGCGCCGCGCTCAGTTCGACGGCGGCAAGCTCAAGGTCGAGATTCTTCGCGCCGACGGCGCAGAATTCGCGTCTGCCGAGGCGGATGTAAAACCCCTTGCGGACGGCGAATATTGCAATATTTCTTTTGAAATACCCGTCAGCAATTTTGAACTCTGGAGCCATGAGGATCCGTATCTCTACACTGTCCGTGTCACTCTTTCCGGCGGTGAATACACCGACCGCAGGGAGCATAAATTCGGCTTCAGAGAAGTGAAGATAACGCCCTATGACCGCAAGACGGGCAGAGGTCCGTTCATTTTGCTCAACGGCGTTCCGCTCAAAATCTGCGGCGTCAACCGCCACGATTTCCACCCGGACTACGGCCACGCCGTGCCCGAGAGCATAATCAGAAGCGACCTCGAGCTGCTCAAGAACAGCAACATAACCAATGTGCGTACCTGCCACTATCCGAATTCGCGCCGTTTCTATGAGCTGTGCGACGAGATAGGCATTCTCGTCATGAGCGAGAACAACCTTGAAACCCACGGTCTCGCAACGCGCGTCCCGCGCAGTGATCCGCATTGGACAGCCGAGTGCTGCTACCGCGTGCGTAATATGGTCAACAGCTATAAGAACCATTCGTGTATTCTCTTCTGGTCGCTCGGCAACGAGTCCGGCAACGGCAACGCATTTGCCGAGATGAAGAAAGAGATTCTGAAGATAGACAAGACCCGCCCGGTTCACTATGAACCCGACGCGAAGCTCAAAACGAGCGATCTGTTCAGCGAGATGTACACCGTGCAGACCGCGATGAAGGAGATAGGCGAGAACAAGCCGCATATCCACAGCCGCGCGCTCTGGAACCTCGGTCTCGGTTATCATCTCAAGCCTTCGGATTATATCGACAAGCCGTTCATCGAGTGCGAATATTCCCACGCCATGGGCAACAGCATGGGCAACTTCGCCGATTACTGGGAGGACTTCAAAAAATATGACCGTCTCGCGGGCGGATATATCTGGGACTTTGCCGACCAGGCGATAAGAACAAAGACCGCAGACGGCAAGGATAAGTGGAACTACGGCGGCGACTTCGGCGACAAGCCGAACGATTCAAACTTCGCTTTCAACGGAGTTTTCCGCGGCGACCGCACGCCCAACCCTCACTATTATGAAGTCGTCAAATGCTATCAGCAGGTCGATTTCTCGCTCAGCCACGGCAGAATAGCTATTCTCAATCGCTTTATGTTCACCTCGCTCGAGAATTTCAAGCTTCGCCTTGAACTGCGCGAACAGGGCAGGCTTATCGAATCCGCCGAGCTCGATCTCCCCGACAAGGGCTATCTCGAAAAGGCGTATGTCGATATCCCGTTCGATATCAGAACCGAAAACGAGCGCACTCTCGACTGCGAGCTGATTCTGCGCCGCGATATGATGCACCTCGAAGCGGGTCACACCATGGCGCGCGAGCAGTTTGTTCTCGGCAAGTATAACTATTCTTCGTCTGCTCCGAAAGCGGACGGCAAGAAAGTTGAAATAAAATATTCAAAGAACGACAAGTGCTATGTCGTCTCCGGAAACGGCTTTGAAGTGAAGCTCAGCAAAAAGACCGGCGAGCTCTGCTCATACAAAAAGGACGGCGTCGAGCGCCTTGAGCGCGGCATTCGCCCGCAGTTTTCCCGCGCGAATATCGACAACGAGCGCATGGCTCAGGTGCCGTTTGAGTGGGTCAAGACTCTTATCGGTCTGCACGCTTTCGACAGCGCAGAGCGCATGATGCGCCCTGTTTCCGTCAAGGCGGAGCATTTCGGCAGCTGCGTCAAACTCAGCGTCAAGTGGCGCACGAAGTATCTTTCGGGTATCGTTACTGAATACCTTGTGTTCCCGGACGGCACGCTCTCCGCGTCGCTGACCTGCAAGAACATCACTCCGGTCGATCTTCCGCGCTACGGTCTGACATTCGAGCTGACCGACGGAGTCGACGGAATAGAGTATTACGGCAAGGGTCCGCACGAGAACTACTGCGACCGCAAAACCTCGGCGCGCCTCGGAGTTTACCGCTTCCAGAGCGCAGAGAGCTTCATTCACGATTACTTGTTCCCGCAGGAGAACGCCAACCGCTGCGATGTGAGATGGCTCAAAGTCGGCGGCGAGAGGGGAGTCACGGTGACTGCGGCAGGAACTCCGTTTGAGATGAGCGTCCACCCGTATACGAAGAAGATGCTCTATGATGCGGCTCACTCCTGCGAGCTTGGGCGCACACCGAACCTGACCGTCAATATCGACGGCAGGCAGCAGGGCGTCGGCGGCGATGTCCCTGCGATCGCAACGCTCAAAAAGCCGTATAAAATTCCCAAATACAAGAAACTCGAGATGAAAGTCATCCTCTCGTTCTGATAAAATCAAGCATCACATTTTAATGGATGTTCCGAATTTGCAAAGCCTACCCACGGTTTCTCATGGGTAGGTTTTGCTTTTCTTTTGCAGGCGTTTTCTTTTTCAAATAAAAAGA
>OHUB01001089.1_pt1 | contig 11396 bp, 8 predicted proteins | sample 1579091 | NCBI WGS metagenome assembly OHUB01 (sample SAMEA3879566, study PRJEB24766) | human gut metagenome | biome: human-associated habitat; feature: feces | place: USA | collected 1985/1987
TATGTCTCGGGATTTTGGCATATTCATGCCAAAACACCTCGCGGAATAGTGGCGGGTGAACAGTAACCCTGAAAACGTTAAAAAATACATTTTATTCTATTGCATCACAGAAAATTAAGCGTATAATCAAAAAAAGAAAATAGATTCAGGTGGAAAAAAATGAAAGAACAGCAACATATTTTTACAAACAAAATGCTCCGAACCCTGTTGATACCGGTTATTTTTGAACAGGTACTGAATTCCCTGATGGGAACTGTGGATACCATGATGGTCAGCAATGTAGGCTCTGCTGCAATATCCGCAGTATCTCTGGTGGATTCCATCAATGTATTGGTGATCCAGGCGTTCTCAGCGCTGGCAGCAGGCGGTGCAATCCTCTGTTCACAGTACATAGGTCAGAAAAATCATGAAATGGCAAATAAATCAGCAAGACAGGTATTATTTATCATTACTGCCATATCTGTAGCAGTGACTGCTCTGTGCCTGCTGTTTCGTGTGCCGCTGTTAAAACTGATATTCGGAAAAGTAGAAGCAGATGTTATGACTGCCTCTCAGGTGTATTTCTTCTATACGGCATTATCCTTTCCATTTATAGCACTCTATGATGCGGGAGCATCCATATTCCGGTCCCAGGGAAATACCAGAGGACCAATGACAGTATCGGTTATTTCAAATGTGATTAATATCGGCGGAAATGCGGCGCTGATCTGGGGATTCAATATGGGAGTGGCAGGAGCTGCCATCGCAACTCTTGCATCCAGAGTCTTCTGTGCTGTAGTGGTACTCTGGCAGCTTCGTATGGACAGACAGCCTATTGTAGTCAGAAATTACAGACAGATCCGTCCGGATGGAAAAATGATCAGAAGAGTTCTGGCTCTGGGAATCCCGTCCGGCATAGAAAACAGCATGTTTCAGCTTGGAAAGCTGGCAATACAGTCTTCCGTATCTACACTGGGGACGGTAGCCATTGCAGCTCAGGCAATGACGAATATCCTTGAGAACCTTAACGGTATTGCAGCTATCGGTGTAGGAATCGGTCTGATGACTGTAGTAGGACAGTGTCTGGGAGCGGGCAGAAAGGATGAGGCAGTTTACTATATTAAGAAATTAAGTGTTCTTGCAGAAATCATTGTTGTTGCAAGCTGTCTTTTGGTGTTTGCCTTAACTATTCCGGTCACAAAGCTGGGTGGTATGGAATCGGAAAGTGCAAGAATGTGTTTCCATATGATATCCTGGATAACGGTTGTCAAACCTATTGTATGGACCCTGGCGTTTATTCCTGCTTATGGCCTCAGAGCAGCCGGAGATGTAAAATTTTCAATGCTTACATCCTGTATCACTATGTGGACATTCCGTTTTTGTCTTTGTGTATATCTGATCCGTTTCAGAGGCTTCGGCCCAATGGCAGTCTGGATCGGAATGTTTACTGACTGGGCCATAAGAGGGATTATTTTTGGAATCCGCTTCCACAGCAGGAAATGGCTGAAGCATAAGGTAGTATAACAAGGTGGTATAGCCATGAAATGCGTTGACTTTTACTGCTCAAAATTATATAATGATTCTCGGAAATAATTCTGGAAAAGCATTACAGGAAGTCAGGTGAAATTCCTGCGCAAGTCCGTTACTGTAACAGCCAGATACTGTCTGCTTTTCATTGTATATAAGAAATATGATCTGCGGCAACCAGAGGATATTTCGGGAAAAGAGCTTTCAGGAGGGATTTTGTTGCACACAGAAATCCCTCCTTTTTATGTAGATGTTATATAAATGACATTATAGTAATCTGCAGACAGGATGTGACAACAATGCAGCAAAGGAGATATCATGAAAAACGGACTGGAAGATTACTACGTGATACGTGGCAATAAAAAAATGAGGTTTGGCTATACAACAGGCTCCTGCGCAGCAGCTGCATGTAAGGGTGCTGCAGAGATCCTGCTGGGTGGTGTCATGCATAAGGCTGTCACCTTGATGACTCCTAAGGGAATCCTGCTTACACTGGAACTGAAAGACATCCGGATTGAAGGAAATCAGGTGACCTGTGCAATTCAGAAGGATGCAGGAGATGATCCGGATACTACAAACGGAATACTGGTTTATGCTACGGTGCAGAAAACAAAAGAACCGGGAATCATCCTCGACGGAGGTGTTGGTGTGGGAAGGGTAACAAAAGCCGGACTTTCCCAGAAAATCGGGGAAGCAGCTATTAATCCTGTGCCAAAGGCCATGATTTTGCGTGAAGCCACAGAAATCGCTGAGAAATATGATTATGAGGGTGGTCTGAAAATCATCATCTCCGTTCCTGAAGGTGTGGAAATTGCAAAGAAAACCTTTAATCCCCGTCTGGGAATTGTGGGAGGAATTTCAATTCTGGGAACTTCCGGGATTGTAGAACCTATGAGCGAAGCTGCTCTTGTACAGAGTATCAATGTAGAGATGAAGCAGCATTTTTCCCAGGGAGAAGAATATCTTCTGGTAACACCGGGAAATTACGGGGCAGATTATCTGCGGGAGCATATGGATCTCCCTTATGAAAAAAATATTAAATGCAGCAATTATGTAGGTGAGACCATTGACATGGCAATTGATATGGGAGTTAAGGGAATCCTTTTCATTGCTCATATCGGAAAGTTTGTAAAAGTTGCAGCAGGAATCATGAATACCCATTCCCACAGTGCAGATGCCAGGATGGAAGTGCTGGCATCCAATGCGATCCGGGCAGGAGCATCGTTGGAGTGTGCAAAGGAAATCCTGAATGCATCTACTACAGATGAAGCAATAGACATTCTGGAAAAATATCAGATACTTCAGAAGACCATGAAAGAGATCTTGGACAGGATCCAGTTTTATTTAAATCACAGATCCTATGAGCAGATCCTTCTGGGGGCAGTGATTTTTAATAATACTTATGGGTATCTGGGGCAGACTGCAGATGCAGAGAAGCTGATAAAGCTGATCAATGCACAGAATGATGAGGCACAGTAAAGATCCTATCGCAAAGGCGATTTTAACCGAATCAAGTAAGTCCCCTGCTTCAATTGCGAAAAGCAATAAGCAGTGGGTGGGGACTTGCTTGTATCAGGAGGAGTGCAAGCTCCTTCTGATAAACTGCGGAGCAGTTATTCGGTTATGAGCAAGTAGCGAAGCGGATTGCGAATATCCGCTTGAATGGATTTTGACTCACAACTGTGAAAGTATTGAACAGTTGAAATAAATTTATAATAAGGAGAATGATAGATTATGGTACATTTCGTAGGAGCAGGTCCGGGAGCACCGGATCTTATCACAGTAAGAGGAAAACAGTATCTGGAGGAAGCAGATGTGGTGATCTATGCAGGATCACTGGTAAATCCAAAGCTTCTGGAATATACAAAGGACATCTGCACCATCTACAACAGTGCAAAAATGACACTGGAGGAAGTGATCCATGTGATCGAGAAGGCGGAAGCAGAGGGAAAGACAACTGTCCGCCTTCATACCGGAGATCCATGTATTTACGGTGCGATCCGTGAACAGATGGATATTCTGGATGAGAAAAATATCACTTATGATTACTGTCCGGGTGTCAGTGCATTCTGCGGTGCTGCAAGTGCCCTGAATCTGGAATATACTCTGCCGGATATTTCTCAGAGTGTGATCATTACACGAATGGAAGGCAGAACTCCGGTTCCGTCCAAGGAAAGCATTCAGTCATTTGCGGCTCATCAGGCAACTATGGTTGTATTCTTAAGTACAGGAATGCTGGAAGAGCTGAGCAGACGTCTTATTGAAGGCGGTTATACAGCAGATACACCAGCAGCCATTGTATATAAGGCAACCTGGCCGGAACAGAAGACCTTCGTCTGCACAGTGGGAACACTGGCAAAAACGGCTGCAGAAAATAATATTACAAAAACTGCTCTGATGATCATCGGAGATACAGTTGCAGCAGCACACTATGACCGCTCCAAGCTGTATGATCCGGAGTTTACTACAGAATTTCGTGAGGCTGTGAAATCAAAAACACATCACTCATAGAATCTGGTAACCTTAAGGAATTGCTATCGTTTATGAGATTACTGTAAACAGGAGAAAGAGAAGGAATATAACAGTGAAGGTTGCACTTATATGCTTCAGCCTTACCGGTCAGCAGACCGGGGAGAGATTATGCCGGGGTCTGGAAGCTGCCGGTATGACAGCAGAACTGGATAAAAAAAGTAAATATCTTCTGGATTCTATTCAGATCAGTACCTCTGCATGGGCAGGAGAGAAATTTTCTGATTCAGATGCACTGATCTTTATCGGTGCCACCGGAATTGCCGTCCGCAGCATTGCGCCTTATGTAGCGTCAAAGAAGTCAGACCCTGCGGTGCTGGTCGTAGATGAGTGTGGAAAGTTTGTCATTTCCCTTCTGTCAGGACATCTGGGCGGTGCCAATGAACTGGCGCTAAAAACAGCAGAAATTTTGGAAGCAATACCAGTGGTCACAACAGCCACAGACCTGCATCACCGTTTTGCAGTAGATGTTTTTGCAAAGAAAAACAATTGCAATATCTTTAACATGAAAGCAGCAAAGGAAGTCTCTGCTACACTTCTGGCAGGAAAGAAAGTTGGATTTTACAGTGAGTTTCCAACGGACGGTGAACTGCCGGAGGGGCTGATCCGGTGTGACGAATATGGGAATTCTGTCAGCAGTATGGATGACAGATCAGAAGAGGAAACACAGAAAAGCTCTGATTTTGATGGAACAGGGACAGATTGTACGAATATAGACTGCGGAGTTGCAGTTACTGTACATACTTCCTGTAATCCTTTTATTTCTACCACACAGGTAGTTCCGAAATGTCTGACTCTGGGTATGGGCTGCAGGAAAGACAAGGATGCCCGTGGAATCGCAGAGGCAGCGCAGAAGGTGCTGGACAGATCCGGATTTCATAAAGAAGCATTTGAGCAGATCGCAAGCATCGATCTGAAGAAAGAAGAAAAGGGAATCCTGTCATTGTCACAGGACTGGCAGATTCCTTTTGTGACTTATACAGAAGAAGAATTAAAACAGGTGCCTGGAGAATTTACTCCCTCACCTTTTGTAAAAAAGATCACAGGTGTGGACAATGTCTGTGAGAGAAGTGCAGTCCTTGCCAGTGGAAATGGCAGACTGCTGCAGAGAAAAACAGGAGAAAATGGTGTGACCACAGCAGTGGCTGCCAGGGAATGGAGGATACATTTTGAGTAAAATATATGTAATCGGAATCGGACCGGGAGCTTATGACCAGATGACAGGAAAAGCGATCCGCGCCATGAATGAAAGTGATGCGATCATCGGATATACCGTATATGTAGACCTGGTGAAGGAATATTTTCCGGGAAAAGAATTTATGACTACACCAATGAAAAAGGAAGTGGACCGTTGTGTACTTGCTTTTGAAGAGGCAAAGAAAGGCAAAACTGTTTCCATGATCTGCAGCGGTGATGCCGGAGTTTATGGTATGGCAGGTCTGATGTATGAGGTTGGTGTCAATTATCCGGAAACAGAACTGGAGATCATCCCGGGTGTGACAGCTGCAACAGGTGGAGCTGCTGTTCTGGGTGCACCTCTGATCCATGACTTCTGTCTGATCAGCTTAAGCGACCTTCTCACACCATGGGAAAAGATAGAGGCAAGACTTCTGGCAGCAGCCCAGGCAGATTTTGTTGTATGTCTTTACAATCCGTCAAGTAAAAAACGTCATGATTATCTGCAGAAAGCCTGTGATCTGATGATGAAATACAAATCACCGGATACCATCTGCGGAACAGTTTCCAATATTGCAAGAGAAGGCGAAGAAGCTCATGTAATGACATTAAAGGAACTGAGAGATACACAGGTGGATATGTTTACCACAGTATTTATCGGTAATTCTCAGACAAAGGAAATCAACAATAAGATGGTAACACCGAGGGGATATAGGAATGTATAAAGTTCTTGTTTTTGCGGGAACAACAGAAGGATACGAAATCTGCCGGTTTCTGGCAGATCATAAGATAGAGACAAAGGGATTTGTTGCCACAGAATATGGCAGCAAATCTCTTACAGAAAATGAATTTCTCACTGTTCAGACCGGAAGACTGGATGCAGCGGACATGGAAGAGGTCTTTTTACAGGAGAAACCGGAAATGGTGCTGGATGCCACCCATCCTTATGCTGCTGAGGTGACTGTAAATATCAGGACAGCCTGTGAAAATACGCAGACAGCATATTACAGGGTGCTGAGAGAAGCAGGGGAACATGAGGACAGGGCAGTATATGTGGACAGTGTTCAGGCTGCAGCAGATTATCTGGATCAGACACAGGGAAGTGTACTGCTGACAACAGGAAGCAAGGAACTGGCCGGCTTCACAGGCATGAAGGATTATCAGAACCGTCTTTATGCAAGAGTCCTTTCTCTGCCCAATGTGATGAAAGCCTGTGCAGAGCTGGGATTTGAGGGGAAACATCTGATAGGAATGCAGGGACCTTTTTCCAGAGAGCTGAATGCTGCAATGCTCAGACAGTATGACTGCAGATATCTGGTCACAAAGGATACAGGAAAAGCAGGGGGATTTCAGGATAAGATCGATGCTGCCCTGGAATGTGATGCAGTTCCTGTGATCATCGGGCGTCCTCTGAAGGAGGAAGGCATGTCTGTGAGAGAATGTAAGAGATTTCTTACAGAGCATTTCAGCTTAGCCCACAGACCGCATATTACATTGCTGGGAATTGGAATGGGAAGTCAAAAACTTCTCACTGTCCAGGGTAAGAACAGCCTGGATCAGGCGGATCTTCTGATCGGTGCCAGGAGGATGGTGGATTCTGTGAAACGTCCGGGACAGGATGTGTTCGTGGAATACAGAAGCCAGGAGATCAGGGATTATATTGATGCACACCCGGAGTATGACAATATTGTGATCGTCCTTTCCGGAGATGTGGGCTTCTACAGCGGAGCCAGAAAGCTTCTGGAAGTACTGTGTCAGGACAGTGCGGATCTGAGAGTACAGAGAAAGAACGGATCAGAGAAGAGTGAGGAAGAACGGGATAGTTCAGCACAAAATAATACAGAGATAGAGATTCAGTGTGGGATTTCCTCAGTTGTATATTTTATGTCCCAAATAGGATTGTCCTGGGATGATGCCAAAATCGTCAGTGCACATGGAAGAGGCTGTAATCTTATCTCACATATCTGTTATGCAGAAAAAGTCTTTTCCATACTTGGAACTTCAGACGGTGTAGCAGTTCTGGCAGAGAAGCTGGTAAAATACGGGATGGGTGATGTGCTCCTTTATGTGGGAGAAAATCTGTCTTATGAAAATGAGAAGATTTTTGTAAAACCAGCCAGTGAACTGACAGAATATAAGGGTGATCCTTTGTCCGTCATCTGTGCAGTAAATGAAAATGCAGGAACACGTCTGGAGACGCATGGGATCAGAGATGAGGAATTTATCAGAGGCAAAGCGCCCATGACAAAGGAAGAGGTGCGTACGGTATCCCTTTCCAAACTGCGGCTGACTGCTGATTCTGTCTGCTATGATGTGGGTGCAGGAACAGGCTCACTGTCAATAGAGATGGCACTTCGTGCTCATCAGGGACAGGTCTGGGCAATTGAGAAAAAGGAAGACGCAGTTGAACTGATCCACCGGAATAAGGTGAAATTTGCAGCGGATAATCTGGAGATTGTGGAAGGACTTGCACCGGAGGCTCTGAAAGATCTTCCGGCACCAACCCATGCTTTTATCGGAGGCTCGTCAGGAAATCTGAAAGAGATCGTGAAGCTGTTGCTTGAAAAGAACCCTCAGGTCCGGATCGTGATCAACTGTATCACTCTTGAAACTGTGTCTGAAGCATTGGAAACAGCGAAAGAGTTTGGATTTGAAGAGAATGAGATCGTACAGCTAAGTGCAGCACGTTCAAAGGCAATCGGACGTTATCATATGATGATGGGCGAGAATCCCATTTATATTATTACACTTCAGAATCCCGGGAAATAACAAATGATGCAGATATCAGGGATTACAAATTAACAGTTAAGGAAATACAGATTAACAGTTAATAGATTGGAATGCCCTGAAATTGTTGAAAAAATATAGGACAGAAACAGAGGAGAACAGGGATGGATATTCCAAGAATACTTCTTGCAGCAGGAGCCAGCGGCAGTGGCAAAACACTGATCACCTGCGGACTTCTGCAGGCACTGGTCAATCGAAAAATGAAAGTGGCATCTTTTAAATGCGGACCGGATTATATAGATCCCATGTTTCATTCCAGAGTCATCGGGACGAAATCCCGTAATCTGGACACCTTTTTTACAGATGCCGAGACTACCCGATACCTGCTTGGAAAAAATGCAGCAGACTGCGATATTGCAGTGATGGAAGGTGTTATGGGCTATTATGACGGCGTGGGTGGAATATCCACGAAAGCAAGCGCCTATGACCTGGCAGATACCACAGATACTCCGGTCATCCTTGTGGTAAACAGCAGAGGAATGAGTATTTCCCTGGCAGCTTATATCAAAGGTTTTATGGAGTACAAAGAGAAAAGCCATATCAAAGGCGTGATCTTTAACCAGATGTCTCCCATGCTTTATCCCAGAATGAAGAAGCTGGTGGAAGAACAGCTTGAGGTGGAGGTTCTTGGATATGTGCCAAAGGTAGAGGACTGTGTGATCGAGAGCCGTCATCTGGGTCTTGTGCTTCCTGAGGAGATTTCTGATCTGAGGGAACGCTTGCAGAAGCTGGCCGGAATATTGGAAGATACACTGGAAATCGACAGGATCCTTGGGCTTGCCAAAAATGCAGAGGAGCTGCAAGTGCCGGAATCTCTGATACAGAAAGACAGGACATATGGATATTGTCTGCCACAGAAGCTGCGTATCGGAGTGGCAAAGGATGAAGCCTTTTGTTTCTTCTATGAAGACAATTTCCGTCTCCTTCAGGAAATGGGGGCAGAGCTGGTTGATTTCTCGCCAATTCATGATGAACATCTTCCTGCAGATCTGGATGGGATTCTTCTTTATGGCGGTTATCCGGAATTAAATGGAGAGGCACTGGAACGCAATGCATCCATGAAAGAAGAGATTGCACAGGCAGTTAAACAGGGCATGCCATGTATGGCAGAATGCGGAGGCTTCATGTATCTTCATGAGCAGATGGAGGATATGGGCGGAGTGTTCCGGAAAACCTGCGGAGTGATCCCCGGAAAATGTTTCCGTACTCCCAGACTGACCAGATTTGGATATATCACATTAACCGCCAGGAAACCTGTTTTTGGCAGAAGTGCAGAGGAGATCGGCGAGATTCCGGCCCATGAATTCCACTATTTTGATTCTGAGAACTGTGGAAGTGACTTCCATGCGGCGAAGCCTTTAAGTAAAAGAGGCTGGGACTGTATACATAGCAGCAGTAATCTGCTGGCAGGATATCCTCATATCTATTATTATGGAAATCCCCAGATTCCCAGGGCTTTTCTCATGAAATGTCTGGAATATCATAACAAGGAGTTTTAAAAATATGTTATATTACAGTATGCCTGCCCTTGCAGCAGGCTTCATACTTGATCTTATGATAGGAGATCCCAGATGGCTGTATCATCCGGTGTGTCTGATCGGAAATCTGATCGCATTTCTGGAAAAAATACTTCGGAAGATTTTTCCGAAAACAGATAAGGGCGAACTGGCTGCAGGTATAGTGGAAGTGATCCTTGTCTGTCTGTTAAGCGGTGGAATCCCATTTCTGATCCTCCACATTCTCTATGGAATCTCAGTATGGGCGGGATTTGCACTGGAAACCTTCTGGTGTTATCAGCTTCTGGCAACGAAATCTCTGAAAACAGAGAGCATGAAAGTCTATGACAGACTGAAAAACGGAACTTTGGATGAGGCCCGTTATGCAGTATCCATGATCGTAGGCCGTGATACCCAGTCATTGACAGAGGAGGGTGTTACAAAGGCGGCAGTAGAGACTGTGGCAGAGAATGCTTCAGACGGTGTCATAGCACCGATGTTCTATATGGCAATCGGCGGAGTGTGGCTGATGTTTCTTTACAAAGGAATCAATACCATGGATTCCATGGTGGGATACAAAAATGACAAATATCTGTATTTTGGACGGTGTGCGGCAAAGCTGGACGATGTCGTCAATTACATACCGGCGAGAATCAGCGCATGGCTGATGATTCTTGCGTCTGCATGCGAGCGCATGAACTGGAAAAATGCAGAAAAAATTTACAAACGCGACCGTTACTGCCACGCCAGCCCAAATTCTGCGCAGACAGAAGCAGTTATGGCAGGGGCGCTGGAAGTACAGCTTGCCGGAGATGCCGTGTATTTCGGCAAAGTCGTAAAGAAACCAACGATCGGCGATGACATCCGCCCGGTCGAGGCGGAAGATATCAAAAGAGCAAATCATCTGATGTATCTGACCTCGTTCCTCGGACTGGTGTTCTTTGCGGGAATCCGCGCGCTCTTTTTATTTCTGTAAAAAGAGAAGATAGAAACACAACGGAAAAGATAAAGGAAGGCATATGGTATGAGACAAAATCCACATGGAGGAGACATTTACACGAAAAAATGCAGAGTCGATTTTTCTGTGAATGTCAATCCTCTTGGAGTTCCGGAAAGTGTGAAAGAGGCGGTGAGAAAGAGCGCGGAATCGGTGGAACAGTATCCTGACGCACTGTGCCGGGACCTGACCCGGGCACTGTCGGAAAAGGAGCAGCTTCCAGAAGAAAATATCCTGTTTGCAAACGGCGCCGCGGAGCTTATTTTTGCCCTGACACAGGCTCTCCGCCCGAAAAAAGCGCTGATTGCAGCGCCGGGATTTGCAGAGTATGAAGCAGCACTTTCAGCGGCAGGGTGTTTTATCCGTATGTATCCGCTGCAAAAGGAAAAAGGCTTTCTTTTACAGGACGATTTCTGCGATGATCTGACCGACGATCTGGATCTTGTTTTTTTATGTAATCCAAATAATCCAACCGGCCTTACGATTCCGCAGGAGCTTCTTTTAAAGATCCTGGATAACTGCCGGGAGCGTAACATCTATCTGGTGCTGGATGAGTGTTTCATAGAATTTCTGCCGGAGCCGGAAAAAGTGACGATGCAGGGAAAACTGGACGAATATCCGAATCTGCTGATTCTGCGTGCGTTCACAAAGATTTACGCAATGCCGGGCCTGCGTCTTGGCTATCTGCTCTGCAGCGACGAGGATCTGCTGGATCGGATCAGCCGCAGCATGCAGTCGTGGAATGTTTCGATTCCGGCGCAGATGGCAGGCCTTGCCGCCCTGAACGAGGATGCTTATGTCAAAGAAGCACGGGAACTGATCGGAAAAGAACGCGCCTGGATGAAAGCAGAACTGGAAAAAGCAGGTCTTACCGTATGGGATTCCTGTGCAAATTATCTGTTCTT
>OHUB01001093.1_pt1 | contig 11358 bp, 8 predicted proteins | sample 1579091 | NCBI WGS metagenome assembly OHUB01 (sample SAMEA3879566, study PRJEB24766) | human gut metagenome | biome: human-associated habitat; feature: feces | place: USA | collected 1985/1987
TGGCGGTGATAATGCAGGAAGCTTTAATATTTCTACTACAGCGGCCCTGGTTGCAGCAGCAGGCGGTGTAAAAGTGGCAAAACACGGAAACAGAGCGGCTTCTTCCAAGTGCGGAACAGCGGACTGTTTAGAGGCGCTGGGAGTTAATATTGAGCAGAGTCCGGATCTTTGCAGAAAATTATTAAAAGAAGTGGGTCAGAGGTTACATTTGATATAAGTAAAATCATGGCCGCCGTATCAAAAGCCAATATGGAAGTTGTCCATAGCGAAAGACTGTCAGAAGAACAGATTGAAACAATATCTAATAATGTTGAGAGCATCTGTAAAGAAATGAACCGTTCATTAAGTGTTGAGGAAATTCAGGATCTTGTAGAAAACCAGATTATGAATTTAAGAGCATTTGCAGTTGCAAGAAAGTATATTACATATCGTTATAAGAGAGCACTTGTGCGTAAATCTAATTCAACAGATGAGCAGATATTGAGCCTTCTTGAGTGTAATAATGAGGAAGTAAAGCAGGAAAATTCTAATAAGAACCCTACTGTTAACAGTGTACAGAGAGATTATATGGCAGGAGAGGTAAGTAAGGATATTACTAAAAGACTTCTTCTTCCAGCAGATATTGTTGATGCACATGAGCAGGGACTTATACATTTCCACGATGCAGATTACTTTGCCCAGCATATGCATAACTGCTGTCTTGTTAATCTTGAGGATATGTTACAGAATGGAACTGTAATAAGTGAGACTATGATTGAGAAGCCACATAGCTTTTCTACAGCATGTAATATCGCAACTCAGGCAATTGCACAGATTGCAAGTTCACAGTATGGTGGACAGAGTATATCACTTGCACATCTTGCTCCGTTTGTTCAGGTAAGCCGTGAGAAATTTATTGGTCAGGTAAGGGATGAATTTGAGAGAACAGGAATAGAAGCATCAGAAGAGAAGATTAAAGAGGTCGCTGAACTTCGTGTGAGAGATGAGATTAAGCGTGGTGTCCAGATGATTCAGTATCAGGTTATCACACTTATGACAACAAATGGTCAGGCTCCATTTGTTACTGTATTCATGTATCTTGATGAAGTTCCAGAAGGAAGAACAAGAGAAGATCTTGCTCTTGTTACAGAGGAAGTTCTTAAACAGAGAATGCAGGGGGTTAAGAATGAAAAGGGTGTATGGATTACACCAGCTTTCCCTAAGCTTATATATGTTCTTGAGGAGGACAATATAAGAGAAGGCAGCAAGTATTGGGAACTTACAAAGCTGGCAGCAGAATGTACAGCTAAGAGAATGGTTCCTGATTATATATCTGAAAAGAAGATGAAGGAATTAAAGGTTGATGCCAATGGCAATGGACAGTGTTTCCCATGTATGGGATGCAGAAGCTTCCTTACACCATATATTGATCCGGAAACAGGAAAGCCAAAGTATTATGGCAGATTTAATCAGGGTGTTGTAACTCTTAACCTTGTTGATGTTGCATGTTCATCAGGCAAGGATATGGATAAGTTCTGGAGTATCCTTGATGAGAGACTGGAACTCTGTAAGAGAGCACTTATGTGCAGACATTACAGACTTAAAGGAACACCTTCAGATGTTGCTCCAATTCTCTGGCAGAATGGTGCACTTGCAAGACTTAAGAAGGGGGAAACAATTGATAAGCTTCTTTATGGCGGATATTCAACAATTTCTCTTGGATATGCAGGACTTTGTGAGTGTACATATTATATGAAAGGAGTTACACATACTAAGTCAGAAGGCACAGAATTTGCACTTGAGGTAATGAAACATCTTAACAATATATGTAAAAAATGGGCGGCAGAGACTAATATTGATTTCTCTCTTTATGGTACACCACTTGAATCAACAACTTATAAGTTTGCTAAGTGTTTACAGAAGAGATTCGGTAAGATTGCCGGCGTAACAGATAAGAATTATATAACTAACAGTTATCATGTTCATGTAACAGAGAATATCAACGCATTTGACAAGCTGAAATTTGAATCACAGTTCCAGGAATTATCACCAGGTGGTGCTATCAGCTATGTTGAAGTTCCTGATATGCAGAATAACATTCCTGCAGTACTTAAGGTTATGCAGTACATTTATGATAATATTATGTATGCGGAGCTTAATACTAAGAGTGATTACTGTCAGGAATGTGGCTACACAGGACAGATTCAGATTATTACAGATGATGACGGAAAGCTTATATGGGAGTGCCCTAACTGCGGAAACCGTAATCAGGATAAGATGAATGTTGCAAGAAGAACTTGCGGATATATCGGAACACAGTTCTGGAATCAGGGAAGAACTCAGGAGATTAAGGAGAGAGTGCTTCATCTGTAAGATTAAATATAATATGGCAGGACATAGGATTAATTCCATGTCCTGCCATTATTTTATATATTGGAAAAATGTTATGTTAGTATTCCGAAAAATATTCGTGCTCGCGCATGCCATAAACTGCTGCAAACAGAATTGAAAGCACAACAGCAAGTGACACAAATACAACTACAAATCCTATATCCTTGATTGTCATAATCAGGGACAGGATTGTCCATATGCTGGTGTATATGAGCTTGACAATCAGGTTGCGTCTAATGTGCTTTGGGTTGCGGTTTTTCTTATATAATTAAATCCCCTCGTATGATATTGATAGTAAAACTATATAATATTTATTCGTTATAAACAAGAAATATTGGTTCTTATTATGTCATCTATGTAATTAGCATTAATTGGAGTGTTGGATGTTTCAAATGTGGCTATGAAATTCTTGCCTAGAATGTAACCTGAATTTGCATAGTCATTAATTTTTCTGATGGCATTGCAGGCATATTCTGCATTATCCATAATACCGAAGTGCTCCCATATGTATTCCTGTCTTGTACTGACATTAAGGCAGGTAAAGTCAGGATGAGTAATGACCCCGGATTGCAATTGCAAAGGACATTCATATCGATAAGGAATATTATAACGATAAAGCTTGTTAGCAATGATTATTTCTGATTTGGATCTTACACGTTCTCCGTTATCAGTATAATATTCAGCATAGTCAGGACTGAAACCAAGAGATGTGTATTCAAGAGATTTCCAATCAGCAATAAATTCCTCATCAGATACATAAACAGGAGTTACTATCTGCTTGCGGCTGTTGTTAAGAGAATCATAAATATGCTGGATTTTATCAGGTCTGTATTGGTCAAGTATTCTTTGAAGAAAATCTAACTCCTTTATCAGACATGTCTCTACTTTTAAATCATAGTCTTTTTGCGCAAGTTTAATTGCCAGATTATAGTTATTCTTCTTGATGTATTTACCCTTAGTGTCCCCTACTTTAACTTTATGATAATATTGGTAGCCATTTGCTTTTTGTGCAGTCCTTAAAGAACCATCAGGAGCATGGGAAATTCTGCTATGTATATTGCTAAGAATAGATGATAATTCTTCATGTCGTTTCATAACAGACTCTTTAATTGTATCAGGTGTCAGCATACTGATGTGTTCTACATTATGATTGCTTTTCATCAAACCCTCCTTATACGAGTTAGGACAAACACTGGATAGTGACAAAAACTTTTATAAAATAACTTTACAAAAGTACTGGAAATTCTTATTTAACTGTTGTAATATGATAGCAGAGAAATATCTGCATAAGCAGAAATAAATTATTGAGCCGTAAACAGGCAGAAAGAGGTCATATATGTGGACAGCAGATTTAGGAAATGGACGATACAAGAATCCAATACTTTACGCTGATTATTCAGATCCGGACGCAATCCGTGTCGGTGATGATTATTTTATGATATCATCAAGCTTTTCTAATGCACCGGCTATGCCGTTGCTTCATTCTAAGGACCTTGTAAACTGGAAGGTTGTTAACTACATTTTGCCTGAAGTTCCAGAATTCAGATATAGAAATCCAATTCATGGATGCGGAGTGTGGGCACCTGCCATAAGATATCATGAGGGTACATATTATGTGTGCTTCCCAATGCCAGATGAAGGAATATATATGACTACAGCAACAGACCCTTATGGTGAGTGGAGTAAGCCAGTGAATATAAGACCGGGCGCAGGCTGGATTGATCCATGTCCATTCTGGGATGAGGACGGAAAGGCATATCTTGTTGCAGGAGTTGCCAAGAGTCGTATCGGATACAAGAGTGTGCTTCATATGGTAGAGATGCAGCCAGATGGAATGGGGCTTATTGGTGAGGAAAAGATTATATTTGACGGTAACTTAAATGACCAGATTACAATAGAAGGTCCTAAGATGTATAAGCGAAACGGATGGTATTATATATTTGCACCGGCTGGCGGTGTTAAGACAGGCTGGCAGACAGTGTTAAGGTCGAAAAATGTGTTTGGACCATATGAGTATAAAGTGGTTATGAGACAGGGAGATTCGCCTGTCAATGGACCTCATCAGGGTGCATGGGTTGATACAGTTACAGGACAGGACTGGTTCATACATTTTCAGGATGTGTATGCAGCAGGCAGAATAACACATCTGCAGCCAATGAGCTGGGAAAATGACTGGCCTGTAATTGGAGTTAAGAAGGATGGCAATGATTACGGCGAGCCTGTGATGGAGTACGAAAAACCTGATGTCGGTGCCGTTTATGAAATATGTGAGCCAGATACTACAGATGAATTCACAGAAGACAGCCTGGGACTGCAGTGGCAGTGGAACGCCAATCCTGATAGTGACTGGGCGCAGTTTGGCACTGATGAAAGTGGAAATGTGTCTGATGACGGTTCTTATATAAAGCTTAATGCAGTTGGCAGAGCATCAAACAGACCAATTGGCGATTACAGAAATCTTCTCCTGCAGAAGTGGCCGGCACCGGAATTTAGCTGTATTACTAAGATGAATATCAGCGGAATGGTTGATGGTGATAATGCCGGATTCATTCATATGGGAATGAATTATCTGGCAGCAGATGTGACTGTCAAAGGCGGTAAGATGGAGGTGTATGCAGTAAAGGCTGTGCAGCAGTTTGACTGTGACCAGGCTTATACTAAAGAGACTAAAGAATTGCTTGCTTCATACGATAATCTTAAGGAAATATATTTCAGATACACAGTTAAAAAGACAGAAACTAAAAACTATGTTGAGGGAGGACTTCCTGTTAAGGAAGCACCTGTTGAGACAGTAACAATAGAGATAAGCACAGACGGAAAAGAATACACCAGCCCTGTTTCCGTTATTGCCAAAGCCGGAAGATGGGTTGGTGTAAAGAGCGGTGTATATGTATCACATGATAATTCTGCAGAGAATGAAAACAAAGGCTTTGTTACGGTAGATTATGTAAGATACAGCCGTTAAATATTCGTAATGTTTTTCTTAGCCCACAATTCAAGGGCTTTCGCATTATTGGAAATAAGGTCGAGGGATTCAAGTATCTGCTTGAATTCCTCCTGTTCTCCAATATCAACCTGGCCATCAGCAGAGATATTGATAATAGAAGCACGCAGGTTTTCAATATCATTCAAAGAACCAAGCATTTTTAATGATAATCTGTCAAATGAATTAATCTCAACTTCCTTCATTGTAAGTCTTCCAATTGGACATTCGCTTGAACAGTAATTATAACAAAGCTCAGGAGCATTATAGCATTTTGCCATAGATACAACCTCGTCTGCATAAGGTGTTACATTGCCAAGTTCAATTCTTGCAAGTCTTGTTCGGTCTATACCTACGACATCTGAAGCTGCTTCACGGCTTTCAAAGTCAGTATTTTTCTGTGCAGCAGAAAATCTTGCCTGATAATATCTGTTATCAGATGCTTTAGTTGCTTTCTTCATAGTTAATATCTCTCCCCTTTAGTATATTTAATGTGTTAGTAAAATACATGATCTCCTATAACGGTTCCGCCCACATCGACAGAACTGTCATATATATGAAAATATAGTGCGTTAATATTGATATAACCATTAAGTACATCGACGGCTGCCTGGGTGCAGGCTGCATTCGCACCTCTTGCAAGGACTAATGCAAATCGTCCGCTGGCAACAGGTGAAAACTGGTAAGGTGCATATATTACGCCGCTTATGCTGTTGGCAAAGCGAGGGTCTGCAACTCTGTTGATAACAACGCTTCCTACAGCACATTTGCCCTCATATGACTGGTTGCCGGCTTCACATTCAATAATTGCTGCGAGCATTGCAACATCTTCAGCAGAGTGATTCTTAAGAATATTGTTAAGAGCGTTCTGGTCAACCATAGCAGAGCCGGAAGATGAATTATTGCCTGTATTACCGGCGTTATTGACTTTGTCAGCCTCTTCTTGAGCTTTTTTTGCAGCTTCAAGGGCTTCCATTTCACGACGCTGACGCTCTAACATTTCCTGTTCAATCTGCTTTTCGTATTCAAGTGCAAGTGCTTCTGCATCAGTAATGCTGTCGCTTGTAGTGTCAAGCTCTGTCTGGCATTGTGAGAGAAGCACAGCAAAATTATCAGCTTCGCGGGCTGCATCATCTTTAAGAGTGACAAGTTCGGTCATCTCTTCTTCAAGCTTTGCCTGAGTTTCTTTAAGAGAAGCCAGAAGGTCACTTAATTCCTGCATCTTCTGGTGGTCATAATTAGAAATCTGCTGGATATATTCTGACTTGGATAAAAGGTCAGAAAGGCTTTCAGCCGACAGAAGCGTTGACAGGATAGTAGCATTATTATTCTCATACATAAACTGAATACGAAGTTTCATGGCGGCGTACTGCTGGTCAATCTCTTCCTGCATGCTTGCTATATCTTCATTAGAACGCTCAATTTCAGTCTGCTTGGCATTAATCGCATCTTCAATAGAGGCGATTTTTTCACCGGAAGCAGACAGCTTCTCGTTAAGCTCCCCGTAAGATGCATTGAGTTCGCTCTGTTTATTTCTTAATTCTTCAAGCTGTTTATTAACAGCGTCGAGGTCATCCTGTGTATCAGCCATCAACTGGTCAGGATAAGCAAAAAATGGAACAGCAAATGTAGCTGCCATTATAAATGTAAGACCAGCGGCCGTTAATTTCCGTAATTTTAATCTGATAAAATGTTTCACATAGACTCCTAGTAATCATTATATTTTTATAAACAAAAATCAATATTAGTATAAAATGTGCTGGAATAAATTGCAAGCCAAGCTTTCCATGGTGTATATTAATTGAGGACTGCAGATTGGGAATTGGTCTGCGTCTTAAATGTTGTGTATATCAGTTGTGGTGTCTGACTATAGCATACGCTTGAATAATCCGAGCTGTGTGTAACTTAATGTCGCTATATACATAAGGGCGGTGCGTCAAATCTCGTTCAAGCGAAGCGCGTTTGATTTGACACACCGTAATAAACTCTGTAGATAGCGGCATTTAGTTACACTAAGCGAAGGATTCCTGAAAGCGTATGCTATAGTCAGATGCCACAACGTCATGTACGCAAGTCGAAGGATGTAGACAAGTTCCCAATCCGCAACTCTTAATAAAATAAAAGGAGTATCCGATGCTTGAATTAAATGATATAAAGAAAGACTATGTGTCTGGTTCTACTACTGTGAGCGCACTTAAGGGCATTAATCTTAGGTTTAGGGACTGTGAGTTCGTGTCGATTCTTGGACAGTCCGGATGTGGTAAGACTACTATGCTTAATATTATAGGCGGACTTGATAAGTATACGAGCGGCGACCTTAAGATAAATGGAGTGTCAACTAAGAATTATAAGGGCAGAGACTGGGATTTTTACAGAAATAATTCTATTGGTTTTGTGTTCCAGAGTTACAATCTGATTCCGCACCAGACTGTTTTATCTAATGTAGAGCTTGCACTTACGCTTTCAGGTGTATCTAAGGCAGAGAGAAAGAAAAGAGCGATAGAGGCACTTGAGAAAGTTGGACTTGGAGAGCAGATTCACAAGAAGCCTAATCAGATGTCAGGTGGACAGATGCAGAGGGTTGCTATTGCAAGAGCACTTGTAAATAATCCTGATATCCTGCTTGCTGATGAGCCCACAGGAGCACTTGACACAGAGACAAGTATCCAGATTATGAAGCTTTTAAAGGAGATATCAAAGGACAGACTTATAATTATGGTAACTCATAATCCGGAGCTTGCCAAGGATTATTCTACAAGAATAGTCAGATTGCTAGATGGTGTGATAACTGATGACTCTAATCCATATTCGTTAGAAGATATGGAAGCTGATATCAGGGCTAAAGAGGCTGCTAAGGTTAAGATATCAGAAAAGAAGATTAAAAAGTCAGGAAAGAAGCAGAAAACATCTATGTCATTCTTTACAGCACTTTCCCTTTCCTTTAATAACCTGATGACTAAGAAAACAAGAACGATTCTTACTGCATTTGCAGGAAGCATAGGAATTATCGGTATTGCAATGATTCTGTCTATCTCAAATGGTATCCAGTTATACATAGACAGGGTTCAGAGAGATACGCTTTCGAGTTATCCTATAACACTTCAGGCGGAAGCTATTGATATAAGCAGTATGGTATCAAGCATGACAGGTAATTCGGATTCAGAAGAGCATGAGGATAAGTCTAAAATATATTCTAATGATATCATGGGTGATATGATTAATACCATGGTAAAGGAAGTTAAGAGCAATAACCTTTCTGAGTTTAAGAAATACATTGAAAACGGCAGCTCTGACATTAAGTCATATGTAAGTGATATACAGTATTCATATGATGTTCCTCTTAACATTTATATGAAGGATACTTCTAATGGTGTTGAGCAGTTAAACCCAGGTACAATGTTTGATTCGATATATGGTGAAGGTGCAACAAGCGCATCTTCTTCAATGTCATCTGGTATGGGCATGGGAATGTTTTCTAACAGCAGTGTGTGGAACCAGCTTTTAGGAAACCAGCAGGTTCTTGATGAGCAGTATGATGTCCTTGCAGGACACTGGCCAGAGAATTTCAACGAGGTTGTGCTTGTTGCAGATAAGAATAACGAGGTTGATGATTATACACTTTACTCATTAGGTCTTAAAGACCCTGAGGAAGTAAGAACACTCTTTAAGAAAATGATGGTTGGTGAATCATACGAAACAAAAAAGGATATAAGCTATACATTTGACGAGATTCTTGATACAGAGTTTAAGCTTGTTATGCCTACAGACATGTATAAGTACAATGATGTGACTGGTACATGGGACGATTACAGCAAAGATGATAAGTATATGACAAATGTTGTAAATAACGGAACTGACATTAAAGTATGTGGAATAATCAGACCTAATGATGATGCAGTCAGTACTTCACTTTCAAGTGGAATCGGTTATACAGCAAAGCTTACGGAATACATTATCGAAGAAGTAAAGAACAGTGAGATTGCCAAGGCACAGCTTGCTGATACAAGCGTTGATGTATTTACAGGAGTTCCATTTGACAATGACAGGAATACAGAGATTACAATGGATGATGTAAATGCATATATGGCAACACTTTCACCAGAGGAAAGCGCTCAGATGCAGGCAATGACAAGTGGAATGAGCGATGATCAGATATTACAGCTTTTCTCAGCGTCACTAAAGGCTAGAACAACAGATGCAACATTAGACAGCAATAAGTCGAAGCTTGGAATTACAGACCTTGATACACCTTTACAGATAGATATATATGCAACTGATTTTGATTCTAAGGAGAAGGTTCAGAATATTATTAAGGATTACAATAAGCTGCAGCAGGACGATGGCAAGGAAGAAAATGTTATTAACTACACAGATTATGTTGGAATAATGATGTCATCAGTAAGTACAATTATTAATGCAATCTCTTATGTATTAATAGCATTTGTTGCAATATCACTTATAGTTTCTTCAATAATGATAGGTATTATCACATACATTTCAGTACTTGAAAGAACTAAGGAAATTGGAGTATTAAGAAGTATTGGTGCTTCTAAGAAAGATGTTTCAAGAATATTCAATGCAGAGACACTTATTGAAGGGTTTGTCTCAGGCGCACTCGGAATTGTTGTAACTTTATTGTTGTGCATACCTGCAAATGCGTTGATTAAGCACCTTACAGACATTTCCAATGTTGCACAGCTTCCGATTGCAGGAGGAGTAATACTTATAATAATAAGCATGTTCCTTACATTTATTGCCGGACTTATCCCAGCAAAGCTTGCAGCTAAAAAAGACCCTGTTGTGGCATTAAGAAGTGAATAATGTCTTTACTTTAAAACTTCACTGTGTTAAAATTTAAAAGTAATAAGCCAATGTTATTTTTGGAAAACCGGGGTGGATAATTATGAACAATAAGTTAAAGACACAGGCTGTTGAGCAGCTTTTTCAGGCAATATTAAGCCTTAAGGATTTAGATGAAGCATACGATTTCTTTGAGGATGTATGTACAATTAACGAGATTTTATCCCTGTCACAGAGATTTGAGGTTGCCAAGATGTTAAGAGAACACAGGACATATCTTGATATTGCAGAGAAGACAGGTGCGTCTACTGCGACAATCAGCAGGGTAAACCGTTCGCTTAATTATGGTAATGACGGGTATGACAGAGTATTTGAAAGACTTGGCATGCTTGAGAAAGAGTCAGAAGATAATAAGTAATATATGAAGCAATGTAAAAGGGAACTGTCAGTGCTGGCAGTTCCCTTAATTTGTATGGATTATTTCTTTTTGTCTGTTTTATCAGACTTCTCAGGATGCTTTGGCGCATGCTTGGCAGAGTAATCATCAATCAGACTTTCAATCATGTTCTTCTTCATGTATACATCAAAGCTTAAAAGGCATACAAGGCTGAAGAACTGTAAGAATTCTCTGTCATCATCATCCTTTACATCTGAAAAAGCATTGCTTGCCTGTTCAGACTTTGCAAATATATCTTTAGATAATGGCCTTGCAAGAGAGGATTCCATTGAAAAAATCTCGTTATATATATAATCCAGATCCGGCTTGGAACATTCATCAAAGAATTTCTCAGTGAGAGGATTGAGCATTTTCTGTATATCACTTATTGAGAGAATGTTCTTAAAGTAATAGATAAATGTAAGGATATATATGTGTTCCTTAGAGTACTTTTTCTTTACTGGTGATGGCAGCAGATTGTTTTTAGCATAGTTGTTAATCATTGTTTTGGTTAGTACTTTATCATCAGTGGTACGCTTTGTATCGTGAAGATGTTCATACATAAATGTTGTAACCTGATCCATGTACAGGTTGATGTTAGGCACATCTCCGGGTTTTATATAGTTAAGAGCGGACATATCTTTAAGAATACCACTCATAAGCTCTTTAATATCGTTGTTCATATGTTCCTCATTTCTTTAAAAATGCGTATTCATGAGAGAATACATTTATATTAATGTTTAAGCTATATTATATAGTTTTTAAAACC
>OHUB01001127.1_pt1 | contig 11119 bp, 13 predicted proteins | sample 1579091 | NCBI WGS metagenome assembly OHUB01 (sample SAMEA3879566, study PRJEB24766) | human gut metagenome | biome: human-associated habitat; feature: feces | place: USA | collected 1985/1987
TGACAAAGCGAAACCCTTGTAATATAATACACTTAACAAGAGAACCGTTGGTCAGTGTACACCTGACCGCCGGATAAAGCTTTTAACTAAAAATAGCGCCTAACTTTACCAGAGCAGGGGCGCTATTTTTTGTGCATAATATTGATAACAAGAGTTATAACAGCACAAAGCATAATTATGAAAGTAAATAAATCACTATATGTAACCATCAGCACCAGCCTCCTTTCAAAAAATGTCCGGCGGCTGACATAACACCCCAACGGTTCCCCAGTTAAATATACTATTCTGTTTTTTCTTCTTCCATCTTCTCCATCATTCCCAAAAAGATACGTTTTCCCTTCTTGGATAACTGACGGTACCGCAGGATAATATCCTGTTCGTCTTCTGAAGCAATGGCACAGCTGTATTCAGAATTACCCACAAGGTAATCCATAGAGGTGTCGAGGGCTTTTGACAGGCTTGCAGTGGCATCTATTCCAGGAACAGTCTTTCCGGCCAGAATGTCACAGCAGGTTTCCTCTGTCAGCGTTGATTTTTTGATCAGGTCCGGAAGGCTCATCTGCAACTGAGCCAAACGGGCTTTTGTTCTTGCTTGCACTGCGGAAACTTCTTTCGGATCCGCAACAGCATATCTTGAAGTAGTCCGGCCAAGAATGTAATCTGCTGGCACACCGAAGCATGCAGCACTGCGATTAACAAATTCTGTTGATGGGAAAGAGTATCCTCTTTCGACATTCGATACTACTTGAGCAGAAAAACCTATTGCTTTTCCAAACTCGGATTGCCGCAGATCAGCCTCAGCCCGCAATTCTTTTATTCGTTCACCAATTGTCATAAATATTCCCCATCTTATCAATAAACTATTACACGATAGAGAGACTTTATCTACGCTTCTTTTTAAATTGTATTATATTGATTATACCAAGAAGAATACAAAAGCCACCAATACACCATAAGATCGGACCGCCGCCAGTTACTTCATTGACAAAGCTACCTACAGATATTGCAGCAACGCCAATGATTATTAAAATGGATCCAATAAATAGGAAGGCTCCTGGAGAAACAACAGAAGAATTTTGTTTTGAACTTTTTCCAGAAGAAGGATGGTTTTTATTAGAAACATGTTGCGTATATGAAACACCTGTGCCAGGAACGGAAACCCTGGTATTGACACCAGATTTGGAATTAACAGAAACGCCGCCATGTTTTCCACCAACACTGACTCCTACGCTTTTCTTTCCTACATTAAGTTTTACACCAGGAGCGACTTTGATGCTTTTTCTAACTCGTAGACCCATATATTACCTTCCTTTCCTGCTTCGGTACCACTCGAAGCTTATTATTTTGCTTTCTTAAGAGGTTCGGCAGTATCTTCTTCCTGTCGTTTTAAACATTTTATGTACCCCTTCAATTCACCTCGAAATTCCAACTGCGCATCATGCGGAAGTTGGTGAATCAATGCTAACCATTCGGAGTCCTCAGAGAGAATGTTTTGCTTTGAGTTTCTTTCTTTGCCCGTAAGTAAATAGTCGCTAGACACGCCTAAAAATTCACAAATTGGGATTATCATTTTTGCGGGCGGATCAGTCCCTCGGTTCTTCCAGTTGGTCATAGTGCTTGTGTTTATTCCGATAGCCCGACATAAATCAGTGGCTGTCAAAGACTTTTCTTCAAGCAGTGATAAAATACGCTGAGTGATCATACAATTCTCCAAAATCCCAAAATGTGAAAAATATGGTTGACAAATTCACAAATTGGGATTAATATTAAAAATGTAATAAACAAATGTTTAATGCAAAACAAAAAAAGAGAGAGTTACATCGATGACAAATCGGAGAGCAATGCTTTATTGTTTTCTTCAATCATGGCCGCCACAGCAATGATAAGAGCCTCAGCAGATGCTTCCGACATAACAGTGTTTCCGGCAGGAATACCGTTTCTTAATAATTCAGAAAGAATCCGGCGGTTTTCGTCACCATAACGTTTAAGCCCAATTCTTCTGAGATTATCAATCCAATTATCCATGATAACTCCTTTCTGATTATTTTAATGCAATCGCAAACAAATGTAAACAACAAATGTAATAAACATTTGTTGAAAACGGAGGTGATATTTTGAAGCGAAAACTGTCTCCATGGTGCAAAGAAGTAAAGAAAACCCTAATTGACAGAGATATGTCTGTCACGGAATTATGCGGTGAAGTTGGGATGTGCAGGAACTATGTGACAACTACCATAAATGGAAGAATGTATGCACCTGCACTTGCTGAAAAAATCAGCAAGGCTCTGGATATCGATACAGAGTACACAATTTAATTACCATAACTTGATTATACAGCTTATAGAAGGAGAGAAAAATGTCGAAATTTGCTACGAAAGCAGCGGCTAATATGTTTTGCCAGGCACGATATGAGGCGGCAAAGTCAAATGAGCGTCTGAGCAGCAGAGAAGGCGCTGCGGAAGAAATAGGAATTGATCGTACAAGGCTAGCCAGAATCGAACTTGGGAGCACAATACCATATCAGGAAGAGGTCCTTTTGATGGCTGACTGCTATAAGGCACCAGAATTGAAAGGAAATTATTGCCGGGAGATGTGCCCGCTTGGAAAGAATATGCCGAAGATCGAGAATGCAGGATTGGATAGAATCAGCTTGAGAATGCTTTCTTCTTTCAAGAAGATAAACGAAGCAAAGGAATCACTGCTTGATATTACGGCAGACGGAATTATCTCAGAAGAGGAAAAACCGGAACTAAAAAAAATCATTCAGACATTAGACGAAGTAAATGAGATCACACAGAATCTGAAAAATTGGATTGAGAGAAATCTGGAATGAGGTGCTTGGTATGGAAAATGCAAACGGTGTAATCAAAAAGCTTACATCTGCGGAACGTTCTTACTATACAGCCGCTGAGGTCAGAGAAATGATGGGTGTGAGCAGGGATACGGCATATCGCATGATACGTTCTCTTAGATCGGACCTGATAGCTGATGGACAGCTTGCCAAGGGATATCCGTCAGGGAAAATCCCCAAAAAGGCATTTAACAAATTATACATGATTGAATGAAAGGAGTGGATATGATGGCTTTTTATAGAATCTGCCCGGATTGCGGAGCGTATCTGGATCCGGGAGAACAGTGCAGTTGCCACGAAGAATACCTGATCGAAATGGAAAGAAAAGAAAAAGCAACTGCATTTGTTGAAAAGATGATGAAAGAAGAAAAAAATGGCCAGCTTCGCCTGGCAGTATAGGAGGGAAAGATGCTGACAGCAAAAGATCTTGAAAAATATCATCAGGCCGCAGAACGGATCCTGAATGCAATGGACAACAGCCCGGTGCCGATCAGCTGGCACGAAATGGACAGAATGGCATTACAGAGTGTTATCGCAAAGGAATTGATTCTCATTGACAAGGAGGCAAGGAAATGAATGTATGCAAAGTGCCAGATATGTGCAAAGACATGGAATATAAGTATATCACAGAGGATTCCAAAACAAGGGTATATCTGTCCGTGGTGCGAGAATTCAATGAGGCAGAGTATGAGAAATACTATTGCGCCAAAAAGAAAGCGAAAATGAGAAAACGAATCATTTTTCTCGCAAAAGCTATGAAGTATGTAATCCCCGTTCTGGTGAGCGTAGTGCTTTATAATACGCTGTCCCAGAGACTTTATATCGAGAGAGGAAGCCATGAAATTGGTTCGGAAGTATTTCTGGTCGGAATGATCGGCGTTGGAATCTTCTGGTTCCTTAGCTGGCTTACAGGAGGTGGTGAAAATTAAAAAGGCCTTGGATATTAAGGGGAAAGCGGAGTGTAGACGGCACCCACGTTCCTATCCAAGACCAGTCAGAACTTTTAAAAACAGGTTATCGACCCTTTGTTTTTAAAGTCATCGTCATTTTATCACAAAAATAGGAGGTTATCAAGTAGATGAAAGAGGTTTTAGGAAGCTTGCCGGAAGTTATAACGGCATACAAAAATTATAACCTGCTGGTGCCGACAGCAACGGATGTGCAACTTAATCCATTCTACAAATTCCATGTAGAAGAGGTTCCGGTTGATCTGGGCGAAAACAGCGGAGACATTTTCAAGGTTGGCTCAGTTAAGACTGGGAAGCAGGATGAGAGAGGAAAGGATATCTGGGAAGACGTGTTTTCCTTATCTAAGCCATTGCTCAACAAAATGGCTATGGCGGCCGGCATCCAGTTCAATCCAAAGGAAACATATGGCGAACGGATTGATCGTGTTACATACCGGGCGCAAGCTCAGGGAGCTATGCGCAAGGCTGACGGAACAGCCAGAACAGAAACTGACCAGAAGGTGATCTGTCTGGAAGATGAAGAAGAGAAGTATCGCCTTGAGTTTGCGGACAAAGCTGCAAAAGGCATTACTGATGAAAAACAGGCACAGGCAGCTGCGGAAATCTTTTCTGGACAATGGGTGGAATCCAAGAACAAATGGGGGAAGAAATGTCAGGCGTTTGTGGTTGCGAAAGAAGATAGAGACAGATACATTGATCGCTCTGTCATGGTAAACATGGCACTGCTGAAAAAGACCTGGGCTGAAAAGGCTATGACTGGTGCGAAGCTTCGTGTTATAAGAGCTCTGCTTGGCGTAAAAGGTACATACACAAAGGCAGAATTGCAGAAGAATTTCGCAATTCCTACAGTTATTTTTTCACCGGATTTCTCGGATCCGCAGGTCAGACAGGCAATGCTGACACAGGGAATGAATTCTGTAAACAATATGTTTGGTACACCACAGATAGCAGTTAAGAGTGTGGATTTCGAATCTGAAAGCACAGTCTTTACTCAGGATGATCTGGATAATCCGGCATATGCTTCGGATACAGAAAACGAAGATGATTATCCACCAATGCAGGAGCCGGATATTGTTCCTGAACCAGAACCCGAACCAGACCGATCAATGGATTTCCAGTGTTCCAGATGTGGAACAGTCATAAATGAAAATGTTTATGCATACTCCATCGACAAATTTGGAGAACCACTTTGTATTAAATGCCAGAGAGGAGGCGGACGCAGATGAAAATATTACATACTGCTGACTGGCATATTGGCCAGTTCAAAGGACCTGTTGTGGACGGAGTAAATCTCCGTTTGCAGGACACAGTAAAATGTCTTGAATATATGGTTGAGGTAGCCCAGAAAGAGAAACCGGACATTGTTTGCATTTCTGGTGATATCTTCCACCAGGAGCAGATTGGTCCGGTACGGTATTCGGACGAAATGATTATTGCAACAGATACGATCACAAAATTGGCTGACATTGCGAAAGGGGTGATCGTAATGAGAGGAACGCCGAACCATGATGGAAGCGGACAGTTCAGAGTTTTGGATAGAATGTTTGCGAAAACTAGTCATGTGCATATAATAACAGCTCCAACTGTCCTTCACACACCATATACAGACATTGCCTGCATACCGGGATTTGATAAACAGGAGTTCAGAGCAAAATTCCCTGGTTTATCTGCAGACGAAGAAAATCTTGCATGGACGAAATATATTTCAGATATGGTTTTTGCATTGAGAGCAGAGTGTGAAAAGACACCGATTCTCATGGCACATTATACGGTTCCTGGTTGCAACATGGAATCAGGGCAGACTTCCTTCTTCACAAACTTTGAGCCGGTCATTCCAAGAGAAGCTTTAATGGCCGCAAGATATGAGGCGGTGCTTCTTGGCCATATCCATCGCCCGCAAATCATTGAAGGACTTGACAATGTATTCTATTCCGGAGCGATCAATGCAATGAATTTTAATGATGAAGGACAGGATCGTGGATTCTGGATTCATGAATTTAATGAGAAAGGCACTCTGGTAAAAGGGCATAGATACACTACTCCATACAGACAGTTCCAGACAATTACATGGGATTCTGATGAAGTTGGCGACTATATTCGAGAAGGAATTATGTATCTTCATAGAACAGAACTTCCGGAAAAAGTGGCAGATAAGATTGTCCGGGTACGGTATTCCTGTACTTCTGAACAGAAAAAGGCGCTCAATATCCCGTTACTGCAAAAGAACCTGTACGAGCTTGGTGCATTCTATGTGGCAGATATTGAAGCAGAAAGCACCATTGACATCACGAACCGCGGGCTTCTCTCGGAGGAAAGCGACCCAAGGTTGAATCTGAAAAAATGGTTGGAGGAAAAGACATTTAAGAATCCAGACAAAATCGTGGAGCTTGCTGAGCCAATCATAGCAGAAGCCATGAAACAGAGTACCACTGCAGAGATTCACGGTGTGTTTAAGCCGGTATCTATTTCGGTAAGGAATTACAGAAACTACAAGGAAGAAAGTTTTGATTTTTCAGACATTTCATTTTGCACGATCAATGGAGTAAACGGTGCAGGAAAGAGCAGTCTTTTCATGGATGCTATTGTGGATTGCCTGTTTGAAGAAACTCGAGAGGGAGACTGCAAGGCGTGGATCCGAGGTACAGAGGATGCAAGAAGCGGCTCTATAGAATTTATTTTCGACATCGGAGAGAAACGATTCCGGGTAGTCCGCACCAGAACAAAATCCGGAAAACCAACACTGAACTTGTCGCAGTATCAGGAAGAAAGTGCTGACTGGATGAATCTGTCCAAGGAAAGAATCATTGACACACAGGTTGAAATCGAGAAGCTTCTTGGTATGGACAGCATGACATTTCGCAGCTGCGCATTGATCATGCAGGACCAGTATGGATTATTCTTGCAGGCGAAGAAAGATGAACGTATTGCTATCCTTGGAAATCTGCTCGGGCTTGGAATCTATGGAGTAATGGAACTGGATGCCAGAAAGAAGCTTGCGGATGCAAGAAAGGAGCTTGCTTCTAAAAAAGAAGCCGTTCGGATCAAGACTGACTTCATTAAGGCTCAGGGAAATCCAGAGGAAGAACTGGAGACAGTAGAAAAAGATATTCATAAAAAGCAGGAAGAACTTGAAAATCTGGATGAATCCAGAAGAAAACTGATCGAACGTCAGGAAAAAATATCTGAGGCAGAGAAAGAAAGCGAAAAAGCGAGAAGTGAATTAAAAGAATGCTCCAAGGAATGCAGTGCCATGGAACATGACCTGGAATATTCAAAGCAGACTCTGACAGCGTGCAACAATCTTTTGGGAATGGCTGATGTGATACGGGAAAAAGCAAAACAGCATTCAGAATTATCTTTGCAGCTTTCTGGCGTAGAAAAGGACGTTATTAAATACAAAAATGCCAAAGAGACATTGAACGGTTACACCGAAGAGGCTGACCGTTACCAGAGGATTATTACAAAGAGCAAGCTCAGAAATGAGCAGATAAATTCTCAGATTTCTCTGCTGAGTTCCAACGTTCCGACTGTTCTGGAATACAAACTTGAAGAATTGAATCGCAAAAAAGAGGAACTTGATAGCCAGCAGGAAAAGAGATACCGTGCATCTGTTGCAGATCACGAACTGCAGCAAATCAGATCATCATATTCGCAGCAGATATCAGATGCAAAAAATAAACGTGATTATCACCAGACAAGGCTCAGGGAAATAAAACAGCAGGAAGAATTTATGAAAAATTCCGGATGTCCGGATATCGAAAATGCAAGTTGCCGATTTCTTGCAAAAGCAGTTGATGATGTCAAAAACCTTCCTGTTGAACGGGGCTGCTTGCAGAAGTTTGAAAAAGAAATCGAAACGCTGACATCTGAAATGAACAAGAAGGTAGCGGAGAAACAAAAGAAAATTTGGGAGATCGGATACAATCCAGATCAGCTGAAGTTGTTGCTCATACAGGTGAATGGACTTGCAAAATATGAACGCATAAAGAAAGATGCGGAGCAAAACAAACTCGAAATTGCCCGTTTAGAGGCCGAAAAGGAATCGAACGATAAAAATATAGGGCAGTGCGAGGAGAATCTGCTACAGGTCAAATTAAAGGCCTCTGAGATAACGGAAACAGTTAATAAATTGTCGGAATCAGTTGACAGACAGGAACAGATCAAACAGCAGATAGCTCATCTACAGACTTATGTAGAACAGGAAAAAGAACTTCCTGTTTACGAAGAAAGAAAGCAGCATGTTCTTGAAAGGATTGAGAGCATGGAAAAAGAGATGGAGAAACTTATCGACAGAAAATTCATCCTCTCTTCTCAGCTGACTGGTATGGATACCATGTTGGAAAAAATGAAGGAAACATTTTCGACCAATATGGTGGAAGAAACAGACAGGCAGATTCGCAGTAACAAGGAATCCCTTGGAGAACTGCAGATCCAGAAAGGAGTACTCCTTGAACGTCTGGAAAATATCGATACCATGCGAGGCGAAATCTCCATGCTGAATAATGGAATTGCTGTAGCCGCCGGCAGAGCGGACTGTTACGAAGCATTAAAGCAGGCATTTTCACAGGACGGAGTTCCACACCAGATCATCAGGAACATCATTCCTCATATCACAGATACTACGAATAATATTCTTGGCCAGATGACTGGTGGAACGATGGGAGTGGAATTTGTGATGGAGCGCACCGTCAAAGGAAAGGACGGAGACAAGGCAACGCTGGATGTTCTGATCAACGAATATGGCAAGACAACTCTTCCATATGCTTCCAAGAGCGGAGGCGAGAAGGTAAAAGCTTCTCTTACCGTTATCCTTGCACTGTCCGAGATCAAGGCAACAGCGGCAGGAATACAGCTTGGAATGCTCTTTATTGATGAACCACCATTCCTTGATGATGAGGGCGCACAGGCTTATGTAGATGCCCTTGAGACGATCCGTGATCGGTATTCCGATGTGAAGATTATGGCAATCACTCATGACGATGCCATGAAAGCGAGATTTGGCCAGGCTGTGACAGTAATTAAAACAGATGATGGCTCAAAAGTAATCTACTAAGCGGAGGAACTTATGGCGAAAAGATATTATTGGTTAAAGCTTCCTGACGGATTTTTCCGTCAGAAGGCTATCAAAAAACTTCGGAAGATTGCCGGAGGAGACACCTACACAATTATTTACCTGAAAATGCTTCTTGTGGCGATGAAACAGGATGGAAGACTTTACTTCGAGGGAGTAGAAGCAACATTCTATGACGAGCTTGCCCTGGACCTGGACGAAGAAGTTGAAAATGTAAGAGTGACGGTTATGTTTTTGATTCAGCAGGACCTCATGCAGCTGATTGACGAAACCGAATATTCACTGTCAGAATGCGCTAAAATGACGGGTTCTGAGAGTACAAGCGCAGCTCGTGTAAGGAAATATAGAAGCAAAGAAGCGTTACAATGTAACACTGATGTAACGGGCTGTAACGAAGTGAAACAAATCTGTAACGGAGAGATAGAGAAAGAGAAAGAGTTAGATAAAGAGAAAGATAATAAAAACATTAGCTTGGAGCTTAAAGACTCCAAGCAGAACACGTTCATCTCTCTTCCTCTGGTTAAAGGCTCAGGAAATTATGATGTGACATTTAATTATCTCAATTCACTGAGAGAACTGTTTCCGGCATTGGATGTTGAACAGGAGTTTAGATCAATGGCAGCATGGCTTGACAGTCACCCTCGTAATCGTAAGACACCTAGAGGAATCAAGAGATTTATCACTGGTTGGTTAGAACGTTCACAGAATTCAATGCCGGCATCCAGAACACCGCAAGCACCTGTAGCTACAAAGAACATGTCAACGGATCAGTATATGGAGGCAACGTCCGGCTGGTGCGAAGGGATGGGTGATTGAAGTGACACCTCAAGAGTTTGATTTTATCAGAGCTTCAATCAAAAGTGCCTATCCAACATTTAATGTCATGCCAGACCAATACAGCATCAGGATGTGGTACCGCATGCTGGGGGACCTGGACTATAAGCTTTGCGAAACAGCATTGATGGAACTGTTCGCCACTCATACATACCCGCCGCAGATATCTGAGATACGGGAGAAATGTGCAGAATACACAGTTCCACACCTCAAAGACCAGGGAGAAGCCTGGGGAGAAGTCCAGAAGGCCATCAGCCAGTATGGATATTATAGGCAGGAAGAAGCACTGGAAAGCCTGACGCCGATAGTCCGAGAAGCGGTAAAACGGCTTGGCTTCCGGGAGATATGTCTTGATGAGAACCAGGATGCTGTCCGAGCACACTTCTTCAAGATATATTCAAGCCTGATCGAGCGCAAGACGAACGATGCAAAGCTTCCTCCGAGTATTCTGGAAGCGAAAAATAAATATATTGCACAGCTTACCACACAAGAAAATGTGGCAATAGAACAACAACACCGGGAACAGATAGCAGAAGAACCAGAACGTGCGACACCAGAGTATATAGATATGTTGATGCGGGAACACGGATTCAAGAGGTGACAGCATGGAGCAGATAGAGAAAATACAGGGAACAGAGAAAGAATTCATAAAAGTCTTTCAAGAGCTGTGTTACAGCCGGAGTTCATGGCAGGTGTGGGCCGATCTAATGGCGGCAATGGCTTGCACACTGGCGAATTCGGTTGATAAGACGGAACCGAGATACACTGCAAGAGAGAAAGAATATGCAGAGTGCATCAAACGCCTTGGCGGGGTAGAGAAGCCGGCCAAATGCTTTGCGATTGTGGTTGAGGCACTGGAATGCAATCCAGATCAGGACTTTCTTGGAAAACTGTACATGAGCCTTGAGCTAGGGAACCACTGGAAAGGGCAGTTTTTTACACCATACAATGTCTGTGAATGTATGGCAAGCATAACAATCAATGACAATGTACAGACATTGGAAAAACAGGAATGGATATCTGTCAATGATCCGGCGTGTGGAGCAGGAGCAACTCTTGTAGCAGCGGCAAACATATTCCACAGAAAAAAGATAAATTATCAGACACGGGTTTTGTTCACCGCCAATGACATAGACAGGGTAGTTGCCCAGATGTGTTACATACAGCTTTCGCTTCTTGGGTGCGCAGGCTGGGTGGCTGTTGCAAATACGATATCCAATCCGGTGTGCGGAGATCCACTGATGCCGGTTGAAAAGCCGGGACAGGAATTCTGGTACACACCGTTTTATTTCAGGGGAGAATGGAACTGTAGACGGCAGATTCAGATATTTAAAGAAATGTGCGGTTCATGGATAACTCCGATTGAAGAACGCAACCCTGGGAAGATTACTTTTT
>OHUB01001147.1_pt1 | contig 10961 bp, 8 predicted proteins | sample 1579091 | NCBI WGS metagenome assembly OHUB01 (sample SAMEA3879566, study PRJEB24766) | human gut metagenome | biome: human-associated habitat; feature: feces | place: USA | collected 1985/1987
GATGTACTGGTTGTGGAATGTCTGGCACTGGGAATGGAACAGTTCAAGGAGACCATCGTCTCTCTGTTAAAAGAAATTCTTGCCGCAGATGACATCACAATCCGCGGTGTCTATGAGCGAAGCGATGCAAAAGTGCGTGAGCAGGAAGGCATGGAGCGTGTGAAAGGATTTCTCTCCGAGCCGTTTGACACCAGCGTGGAAATCGTCGAGAATGGTGTCCACTATCTCGTCGATGTCAAGGACGGCCAGAAAACAGGATTTTTCCTCGACCAGAAGTACAACAGACTGGCTGTGCAGAAGCTCTGCAAAGACGCGAGAGTGCTCGACTGCTTTACCCATACCGGGTCGTTTGCACTGAATGCGGCATATGCAGGAGCAAAGGAAGTTATCGGCGTTGATGCATCAGAGCTCGGTGTAGAGCAGGCACGGAAAAACGCATCCTTAAATGGTCTGGAAAACGTAGCATCTTTCGTGTGCGAGGATGTCTTTGAACTGTTGCCGCGTCTTGAAAAAGAGGGAGAAAAATTCGACGTCGTTATCCTTGACCCGCCGGCCTTCACAAAATCAAGAAACTCCATCAAAAACGCAATCAAGGGATATCGTGAAATCAATTTGCGCGGCATGAAACTGGTCAAAGACGGCGGCTATCTGTGCACCTGTTCGTGTTCCCACTTTATGGACTACGAACTCTTCACGAAAACCATCAACCAGGCGGCTCACAACGTCCACAAACGTCTCCGTCAGGTAGAATACCGCACCCAGGCCCCGGATCATCCAATTCTGTGGGCGGCGGATGAGTCCTATTACCTGAAATTTTATATCTTCCAATGCGTCGATGAAAAATAGAAATTCTTCCTCTGCCGGAAGCGCCGAAACGGAAAATCGAAGTGTAAGAAATGGGAGGAATTGCCATATGACAGAACCAATACCCCATGCACAAAAGAAAAAGCACTCCCGCCAGATGGCCACAAGCTGTGAGTCGTGCGGCAATTTTGTGTATGATGAGGATTATGAGTGCTACACCTGCGAGGTCGATCTCGATGAGGATGAGATGGCACGTTTTCTGCAGGATAAATTTTACAACTGTCCGTACTACCAGCTCGGCGACGAGTATCGGATTGTGCGGAAACAGATGTAGGCAGGCAATGCGTCCGGTATACAAAGCTGCGGCGTTTGCGATAAAGTACATATATAAAAGAACAGGAGGATTTTTACCATGAACAACGAAGTATTAAATGCAATCAAAACAAGAAGAAGCATCCGCAAATACAAAGCGGAGCAGATTACGGATGAGCAGCTTGATGCGATTCTGGAGGCCGGAACGTATGCGGCAACCGGCATGGGAAAACAGTCGCCGGTGATTGTTGTGGTACAGAAACCGGAGCTGATTGCAAAGCTTTCGAAAATGAATGCGGCTGTTATGGGTACAACATCCGATCCGTTCTACGGTGCTCCGACCGTTCTGATCGTGCTTGCTGACCCGGAGCGCGGAACTTATGTGGAGGACGGCTCTCTTGTCATGGGAAATCTGATGCTGGCAGCACATGCCGTTGGTGTGGATTCCTGCTGGATCCATCGTGCAAAAGAAGAGTTCGCGAGCCCGGAGGGAAAAGCCCTCCTAAAAGAGTGGGGACTTTCCGAAAATTATGTTGGCATCGGCCACTGCATCCTCGGCTATCGCGACTGTGAGTACCCGGAGGCAAAAGAAAGAAAAGCAGATTATATTGTAAGAGTATAATCATCTGCGAAAACGGCTCCGGGAGCGGCTGTGCGTTGCAAACACCCGCCCGGAGTCCATATTTTTAACCGAATCAAGCAAGTAGCGAAGCGGATTGTGAATATCCGCTTTGCCAGAGACAACAGAGGAACAGCCATGTATCGAATTATGATTGTAGAAGATGATGAAGTCATTGCCCGCGCCGTGCAGCAGAGCCTGGTTTCCTGGGGCATGGATGCGTTCTGCGTACAGGATTTTTCCTGTGTTCTCGCCGAATTTGCCGTGAAAAATCCGCAATTAGTGCTGATGGACATTCATCTTCCCTTTTTTAACGGATTTCACTGGTGCCAGGAGATTCGAAAAGTCTCTAAAGTGCCGGTAATTTTTCTTTCTTCTGCATCGGACAACATGAACATCATTATGGCCGTTAATATGGGCGGCGATGACTTTATCGCGAAGCCGTTTGATTTAAGTGTCCTGACTGCCAAAGTCCAGGCGATGCTCCGCCGCACCTACGAATTTGCCGGAGAAACGAATTTCCTCGAGCACCGCGGTGCCATGCTCGATACGGGAAGTGGTGTGCTGAATTACCGGGGAAAGCGGATTGAGCTGACAAAAAATGAGTGGCGCATTCTGCAGTCCCTTCTCGAAAATAAAGGAAAAGCCGTCAGCCGAGATATGCTGATGATGCATCTGTGGGAGTCGGACAGCTTTATAGATGACAACACGCTGACCGTCAACGTCACGCGCCTGCGGAAAAAACTGGAGGAGGCAGGACTTACAGACTTTATCCAGACGAAAAAGGGTGTCGGCTACCTGATCGCATGACGGAAGCAGAACAGGAGAAAAAGGATGGAACAACAGAAAGAGGGAATCCGGCAGGAGTTTATGCTTCTTAACTGGTATTTGAAAGAGCATCTTGCATCGGCCGTGCGGATTGCCGCTTTTATAGGAGTATTTTCACTCCTCTGTTTTCTGCGCAATGTGCCGCAGGATGTCACCGTTTATATGATCGTGCTGATGGCTGCTGTCGGAGCCGCAGGTTTTTGCTTTCATTATGGGAAGTACCGGAAACATCATCTGGTCTTAGCACTCCTTGCCGCCGAACCGCAGGGCAAAACAGAAGCGCTTCCGGAGGCGGACGGGCTTCTGGCGCGGGATTACCAGCAGATCATCGCATCCTACGAGCGGCAGTTTCAGGAAGAACAGATTAAGATGGAGCAGAAATACCGCGATATGATGGAGTATTACACGATGTGGACCCATCAGATCAAAACGCCGATTGCGGCGATGCGGCTGCTTCTGCAGGAGGAGGATACGCCGCTTTCGCGTGAAATGCAGAGCGAACTTTTCCAGACGGAGCAGTATGTGCAGATGGCGCTGCAGTACCTGCGCATGGAAAAAATGACATCGGATCTTGTCTTTGCAAGGTACGATTTGGATGCGCTGATCCGCCAGGCTGTGCGGAAATATGCCCCGCTTTTTATCCGCCGGAAAATTATCCTTTCCTACGAGCCGGTGCACTGCGAGGTGCTGACAGATGAAAAATGGCTCGTCTTTGTGCTGGAGCAGATTCTGTCAAATGCGCTGAAATACACGAAAAGTGGCAGCATTCACATCTATCTGTCACCGGATGCACCAAAAACGCTGGTGATTGAGGATACCGGCATCGGCATTGCGCCGGAGGATCTGCCGCGGATTTTCGAAAAAGGCTACACGGGCTGCAACGGCCGCGCAGACAAGCGGTCAACGGGCATCGGACTGTATCTGTGCCGCCAGATCATGGAGAAACTTTCGCATACCATCCGCATCGAGTCGGAGATGGGAGCGGGAACGAAGGTGTATCTTGGGCTGGATACCGTATCCCTGTAGTACATAGAGAGCTTCGCCGGGAATCTTACAGAAATGTAAGGTTGCCGGTCTTTTTGTAAGATGATCCTAAGGCAGAAGAGGGCGCGGACGGGTATAATAAGCCTTGTCAATTAAGAAAACAGTTCAGACAGAAAGGAAAATGTGACATGGCAATTCTGGAAGTAGAACATCTGAAAAAAACATATACCACGCGCCTTGGCAGCAACCGGGTGGAAGCGTTGAAAGACGTTAATTTTACAGTGGAACGGGGCGAATTTGTTGCAATCATGGGCGAATCGGGAAGCGGAAAAACGACGCTTCTGAACCTGCTCGCAGCACTAGACAAGCCAACCGGCGGACAGGTGCGGTTAAATGGAAAGAATCTCGGCGAATTAAAAGAGAAGGAGATTGCCGGATTCCGCCGCGAAAACTTAGGTTTCGTGTTCCAGGACTTCAACCTGCTCGATACCTTTTCCCTGCGTGACAACATTTATCTGCCGCTCGTGCTGGAAGGAAAAAAATACGAGGAGATGAGTCTTCGGGCAGAGCCGATTGCGAAAAAACTCGGCATCACCCAGATCCTCAATAAATACCCATATGAGGTGTCCGGCGGACAGAAGCAGCGTGCAGCCGTTGCGCGTGCGCTGATTACCAATCCGGAGCTGGTTCTTGCGGATGAGCCTTCCGGCGCGCTCGATTCCCATGCAGCGGATGGCCTCATGAAACTGTTCGGGGAGATCAACGAGGAGGGCCAGACGATTGTTATGGTAACGCACAGTGTGAAGGCGGCCTGCTCGGCGAAGCGTGTGCTGTTCATCAAGGACGGCGAGGTCTTCCACCAGCTGTATCGCGGTTCTTTAGGGCGCGATGAGATGTATCAGAAGATCGTGGAGAACCGCAGCGTAAAAGATACGGATGCAAGAGGAACGGCACAGATTGTCGGACTGTCTGCTATTAAATACGGTGACCTGTCCAACCAGGCATCGAAAGATTATGTATTCGATGTTGAGAGATTTACTTCCTTCGAGGGAAACACCGGTCCGTACATCCTGTACACGATCGTTCGTACAAAATCCATCCTCGGAAAATATAAAGAAGAGGGAAATGAACTGAAGAAAGGCGCACTTCTGGCACCGAAGAGCGACAGCGAGAAAGCTCTGATGCTTTCCGTATCCCGTTTCAACGGCGTTGTGGAGAACGCATTCGAGGAGAAAGCACCGCATAAGATCTGTGCTTATATCTACGAGCTTGCAAACGAGTTCAACCATTTCTACCACGAGACCAAGATCTTAAGTGAGCAGGATGAGGCAAGAAAAGCATCTTACCTGGCACTGCTGGATCTTGTCCGCGAGGTACTTGAGACCTGCATCGACCTGCTGGGATTCTCGGCACCGGAACGGATGTAAGATTCGTCAAGAGGGAAAAAATAGATAAAAAACAGGCGATTTTTTTGGCAGCCGTCGGCTTCTGTAGTTCTTGCGGAAACGGCGGCTGTTGTGTTATACTTACATCACGATTTTTCATCCGCTTGGACATTCGTCCTGAAAAATCGATTCTATATTACTCTATCGAAGAGCCATTCGGCTCAATTTATATCCATGTACAAAAACAGAATATCGGACTGACAAACACTTTGACGTAAAAAGAGGAGGCGGGATCATTGGAAAAGTAGAACTTCCGGGAGGGAAGTATCGCCTGCTGTCAGTGCTCGGAAGAGGGGCAACGTCTGTCGTTTATCTTGCAGAGAAAACTGGATCCGGAAAGCGGTATGCAGTCAAGGTAAGTATATGTGACAGGGAAAAACTGCGCCGGGAAGCGTTTCTTTTACAGAAGTTTTCATATCCCGGGATTCCCTGTGCGGTGGAACTTCTGGAAAGTGGGACAAAAAGCTTTCTGGTGATGGAAGCTGTAAACGGAAAATCTATCGGACAGCGTATGCGTAAGGGAGAACGGTTTTCCAGCCGGGAAATTCTGAAAACGGGAATTGCCCTGAGCGGGATTCTCTGTTATCTCCATGCACAGAACCCGCCGGTTTTCTACCGGGATCTGAAGCCGGACAACGTGATGATAACAGAGCGTGGTGAAATATACCTTGTGGATTTCGGTGCAGCCGGAACAGAAGAAACGGGTGTGGAAGTCCGTTATGGAACCCGCGGTTATGCAGCGCCGGAGCAGTATGACGGGAAGTGTGACGCCCGTTCCGATCTTTATGCACTCGGCGCACTGCTTGCGGCAATGGCGAAGCATGCGAAAAAGCGGCAGAAAAGAGGACTCTGGCGGGTGATGGAAAAGTGTATGCAGAAAAAGCCGGAGGAGCGGTATGCGTCTGCCGGAGAAGTCAAAAAGGCACTGCGGCGGCTGGAAAGAAAGCAAAAAGGCAGGAAGACTCTGCGGATCTTTGCAGTTTTTGCTTTTCTGACAGGAGGAGCGGCTGCGGTTGCCAGCAGGATGCCATGGGGGCAGTTTCCGGCGGCAGACGAATGGGAGGAGCAGGGAGATCTCTGGTTCTGCGGAAATCCGGTGGAAGAAGGCAGTCTGCCGAACTACCAGAAAGCGCGGGAAGCGTTCTTAAAGGCAGACCATCTCAGTCAGGCGGGGCGTGTGGAGCAGGAACTTGTGGAATACTGTCTGGCGGATGATGCGGCAAGGGAAAAAATGCAGATGGAGCCATTGCTGGCTGAATTTTATGATGACACGCAGCAGGAGCCGGAAAAGGAAAAACGCTGCCGCAGATATCTTGCTGTTGCAGGAATGTATTTCAGTTTTTCCGAAGAACTGGCGCGTGAAAATGACACAGACGCCATGCGGAAAGGAATCGAAGTGCTGGAAAAGGCCGCAGGCGAGAATATGGAGGGGCAGTGGGAGGCGGTTATCTGGCAGAGACTGGCGGATGCGTGCTATCTTGGCGGAAAATCCGGGGATGGGGAAAGAGAACAGGACTGGTGCCAGGAGAGTTTTCTCTATTACGAACGGCTTCTGTGCAGCAGACAGGATGGAAACCGGCGGAAAAATCTGCTCAGGGCCGCAGAGCTGGCACTTCAGTTCGACATGCAGGAAAAAGCAGAACAGTACCTCAACGAGGCAGCAGAAATTCTGGGAATGGAGGAGGACATTTTTTATCAGCAGATCAGAAAAAGATGGGAGGAAGCAGGATGAGAAAAAAGACCATATGCGCAATGATGACAGGATTCCTGGCCGTCCAGGGAATCGAAGTCCACGCGGAGACACAGCAGACGACAGGCGAGGCCGCAAGTGCGGTGGAAAGCGTGGAATTAGATGCTGAAATCATCGAGAACAGTGATGTGACAGATGCGGACGGGAAAGCCGGACCGGAGGAACTGCTGCCGGACGAAAAGTCAGAAGAAGAACCGCCTATAGAAGAGAAACCAGAGCAGGAACCAGAGCCGCCGGAAGAGAAAACAGATCCGGCAGAGACCGGAAAGAAAGAGAAAGAAGGAGAAGAAAAAATGCTTCCCCCGACGGTAATTCCGGATCCGGAGAAAGAACCAGCGGAAAGGTGGGAAGAAGAGGAGAAAGAAATTTCGGAAGATTCAGAATCGGGGAAGCCAGGAGAATTGCCGGAGGCAGGAGATATGGGTTCCGGGGAATCGGAATCAGAGGAAGGATGTGAAGAAACAGATACAAAAGAATCAGAGACAGAAGAGTCAGATTCGGAGAGAACGGATTTTGGAGAAATGGACACAGAAAAACCAGATTATGAAGATACAGGTTCAGAAAAATCCGGAACGGAAAATTTGATGCCAGAAGATCCGGAACCGGAAAAGCCTGATATGGAAGAAACGAAGCAGGAATCTCCGTCAACCGAAAAAGAGTCAGAAAATCAAACCTCGGAAACAAAAGCACCAGAAAAAGAGGAGCCTACCGTAATGCCAGATGCCGGAAAGTCAAACACAGAAAAGCAGGAACAAACGGAGCCCGGGCAATCGTCTCCGGAGAAAGAAGAACTCAAAACAGACGAACAGCTGCCCGTTGCTGCAGCCACGCCCGAGGAGGTGACCCAAGATCCAGATGATATTCCACTACAAACAGAAGAAAGCAGTCCTCCGCCTGCCGAAACTCCATCTAAGAGTGCCGGGGAGGAGCCATCTCAAATACGGCCGCAGATCATCGCCGATTTCGTATTATCACAGATAGCAGACGAAGATTTCGAAGCGCCGATCCCCCTGATTATCCGCCCGGCCGACACCAGCGTCGAAATAGATCCCGGTTATACCCCGGAAATTCTGCTCGAGGGAGCCGCCGACACGGCTGAAATTCTTTCCTGCATGGTAAATGGCTCCGAAGCCGAATATGAATGGAAAGAAAACAAAATCTGTCTGAAAGCCGAGAGCCTTTCCGAAGGCTACAACCGCATCACTGTAAAAGTGCGTGGCGCAGACGGCATTGTACGAACCATGAAACCGTGGGAAGTCAACGTGAAACCAAAAACTTCCACACTTGTCAGCCAAAGAACCAGCCAGAAACCAAAAGGAACCCGCCTCTTGCAGTCCTTAAGGCGCCTCTGGAACCTGATTCGTGCCATTGCCGAAATTCAGAATCAGACCACCCGCTATCTGCGTGCACTCTGCAGAAAATAGCCTGATCCGGTTTTGTTTGTATTTCTAATTTCGATATGCTAGAATAAAAGACATGTCATACGATAAAAAAAGTAAAAGAGGAAATAAGAGTATGTCAGATATGATATTATTTGATCTGGACGGAACCCTGACCGATTCCGGTCCTGGAATTACAAGATGCGTACAGTATGCGCTGGCATCCTTTGGCATCGAAGAGCCGGATCTGGAAAAACTGAACTGTTACGTGGGGCCGCCGCTTCTGGAATCTTTCATGAATTTTGCAGGCCTTGGCTGCGAAGAAGCACAGCAGGCCATCACAAAATACAGGGAGCGGTACGAGGCAGAGGGCATTTTTGAAAATGAAGTATACGAGGGAATCCCGGAGGTTCTGGCGTATCTGAAAGAGAAGGGAAAAATTCTGGCGGTAGCATCGTCCAAACCGGAAAAATACGTGGAGCAGATCCTGGAGCATTTCGAAATCAGAAAGTATTTTACCGTAGTAACCGGTTCAGAAATGAACGAAACCAGAACCGACAAAGGAGAAGTCATCGCAGAGACGCTGCGCCGACTCGGAGCAGAAGACAGCCGTTCCGACGTGGTGATGGTTGGTGACAGAAGCTATGACGTAATCGGGGCAAGAGAAAACGGACTGCTCTGTGTCGGCGTATCGTATGGGTACGGTGGAAGAGAAGAACTCGAGGCAGCAGGTGCCGCAAAGGTATGTGATACACCGGAAGAACTGAAACTGCTGGCGGAGGATCCGAAAGAAGAGAAGAAAAGACGCGACCGCATCAAAAAAATGAAGCCGGAGCGTATCCCGTGGCTGACAAGAGGAGAAAGTGGAACAGGAATCTTTGCGCCGAAAGAGAAAAAAGCAGAGAATATAAAAGAAAAAAGGACAGCGAAAACAGAGCCAAAAACGGAGGAAATCGTAATTCCTATCCAGCGGAAGCTATGGCGTCTTTTAAAACCGCTTCTGACGTACGAACTGTTTCTGATCGGAGCAACCGTACTTCTGGCGCTGATCCTGATGACGTTTACGACCGGCGGTTATCTGGAAGAGCGTATGCACGCGACATCCGTTCTTGCATCAGCAATCGGCAGTCTGGCGGCGATCCCGGTTCTCTGGAAACAGTACAAAAAAGATGAAGGCATGTTCCCGAAACCGGAAAAACGGTGGAGTGCGGCAGAGGCAGCCGCCTGTATTCTGCTGGTTATGACCTTCGGCCATCTCCTGAACACTGTCATGAACGTGACCGGCTTTACCAGAATCTTTTCCGGCTATCAGGACATGGCATCAAAGATTTATGAAGGACAGAACCCGCTGCTTCTGATCCTGTCCGTCGGTGTGCTGAGCGCGGCCGCAGAGGAAATTGTTTTCCGCGGCATGATTTACCGCAGGGCAAAAGATTTCTGGGGAACCGGCTGGGGCATCGCAGCATCATGTCTGCTGTTCGGTGCATATCACGGCAATGTGACGCAGTTTGTCTATGCAGCCGTGGTAAGTGTGCTTCTGATCCTTATTTATGAGCGGTGCGGAACACTCCTTGCCCCGGTTCTTGCGCACATGGCAGAAAATATCTGGGGACTTTACCGGAGCCAGTTCGTATCCTGGATGACCCAAAAAGCACCGGCAGGTGCATGGATGTTCGTCTTTTTGGAAGCGGTAATCTGCGCCGGAACGTTCTGGTATCTGTTTTTAAAGGATAAACAGGGGAAAACACAAAAATAACAGAAAAAAAGTGGGATTTACAAGCAAATTTCAGAAAACAATGTGAAGCGGCACTCTTTGGCATCTACGACATGAAACGAAAATATGTAAAACACATGGAAATATTCGTTTCAAAATTGTGTGCGTATGATGATATATCTGAGAAAAATTTACAACTGCATTACAAGAACACGTTACAACAATAAAGTAAAAGGTTGCGTAAAAAGGTAAAATGGGGTATACTTGTCACAAATACATTTGAATTTACTGGGAGGACATAAGGATGGATATGAATATTGTATGCCTGGATCTGGAGGGAGTACTGGTGCCGGAGATCTGGATCGCTTTTGCGGAGACCAGCGGAATCCCGGAACTGAAGAGAACCACCAGAGACGAGCCGGATTACGATAAATTAATGAAATGGAGACTTGGTATTCTGAAGGAACACGGTCTGGGACTGAAGGAGATTCAGGAGACTATCGCAAAGATCGACCCCATCCCCGGGGCGAAGGAGTTTCTGGATGAGCTGCGTTCCATTACCCAGGTCATCATTATCAGTGACACCTTTTCACAGTTTGCCGGTCCTCTGATGAAGAAACTAGGATATCCCACAATTTTCTGTAATTCTCTGGAAGTAGCGGATAATGGTGAGATCACCGGATTTAAGATGCGTGTGGAGAATTCCAAGTATACTACGGTGAAGGCGCTGCAGTCCATCGGCTTCCAGACCATCGCCAGCGGCGACAGCCATAACGATCTGGGTATGATCCAGGCCAGCAAGGCAGGCTTCCTGTTCAAGAGTACTGAGCAGATCAAAAAGGATCATCCGGAGCTGCCGGCATATGAGACTTATGATGAATTGATGGCAGCGATCAAGAGCGCACTATAATAAAAGACATCATTTAAAATAAAAGACATCTTAATTAAGAGAAAAGGAAGCAAAAAAAGGAAGCGTGGGTATCAAGCAGGATGCCTGCGCTTTTGACGCCCACATTATACTAATTTGGAATGAGGTAATCATGGGAATGGAGCAGGAACAGACACCCCATAAGCGCCGTGTGCGGTATAAGGGAAAATATCCGAAAAAATACGAGGAAAAATATAA